>Ga0213828_1000103_pt1 | contig 110293 bp, 98 predicted proteins | sample MC6MC0897MG_FD_180664 | JGI IMG/M metagenome (GOLD analysis project Ga0213828, IMG submission 180664) | Enriched soil aggregate microbial communities from Iowa State University, Ames, United States - MC6-MC0897-MG | ecosystem: Environmental > Terrestrial > Soil > Unclassified | place: USA: Iowa...
ACGGACGTCAACCAGAGAACCTGGCAGGAACGCACGGATGCCGTTAACGTCGACAGTGAAGCCGCCTTTAACCTTACCGTTGATAACGCCCTTAACCACTTCTTCAGCTGCGAAAGCCGCTTCCAGAACGATCCAGCACTCTGCACGCTTGGCTTTTTCGCGGGACAGCTTGGTTTCGCCAAAGCCGTCTTCGACCGCATCCAGCGCAACGTGGACTTCGTCGCCGATCTTGATGGTCAGCTCGCCAGCATCGTTGTGGAACTGCTCCAGCGGGATGAGGCCTTCAGACTTCAGACCAGCGTGAACGGTGACCCAACCAGCCTGGTAATCGATATCGACGATGATCGCGGTGATGATCGAACCGGCCTGAAGGTTAAGAGTCTTTAGGCTTTCTTCGAAAAGTTCAGCAAAGCTTTCGCTCATTTTAATTCCTGTTGATAAGGGCGAAGAATACGCCCATCTGCCACGCTCCAGACAACGTGGGTTTCGTTCATATGAAAGAAAGCCTGCGGGACTATGACTGGTCTCCCACATGGCTTCCTGGTCATCCGGCGAGATCGCGAAGTGCGACTTCACTCAGGATGCGTTCAAGCACCTGCTCGATGGACAATTCGGTGGAATCCAGCTGAATGGCGTCATGCGCCGGCTTGAGCGGGGCTACCGCTCGCTGGGTGTCTCGCTCGTCGCGAACACGTATCTCATCTAGCAGACTCGACAGACTAACATCGTCACCCTTGGCCTTCAACTGCAAATATCGGCGACGAGCACGCTCTTCGGCACTGGCGGTCAGAAAAACCTTCAAGGGCGCGGCCGGGAACACCACGGTTCCCATGTCTCGGCCGTCGGCAATGAGACCTGGAAACTCCTGAAATGCCCGCTGGCGCTGCAGCAATGCTTCGCGCACCGCGGGCAAGGACGCCACTTGCGACGCACCACTGCCGATCTGCTCGTTGCGGATCGCCAGCGTCACGTCTTCGCCCTCAAGAATGATGCGTTGACCGTGATCGTCCGTGGCCGCTTCGAATTGAACGTCCAGATGCGCGGCCAGAAGCTTCAACGCCTCCTCATTCGTCAGGTCGACACCGTGGTTGCGGGCGGCGAACGCCAGCAAACGGTAGAGCGCGCCGGAATCCAGCAGGCACCATCCCAGACGTTTGGCCAACAAGCCAGCCACTGTCCCTTTCCCGGAACCGCTGGGTCCATCGATCGTAATGACCGGAGCTTGAGCTTTCACGATTGCCCCTCTTGCGCTACACGAATACCCACCTGGCTGCACAGCGCCAGGAAATTGGGGAATGAAGTCGCCACGTTGGCGCAGTCCCGAATACGAATCGGAGCTGCCGCGCGCAACGACGCGATACTGAATGCCATGGCGATGCGATGATCGCCCTGCCCGTCGACGTCACCGCCACCGATCTGACCCCCTTCAATAATGAGGCCGTCTGCGGTCGGTTCAACCTCGATGCCGAGGACAGTCAGACCGTCGGCCATGACCTGGATACGGTCGGACTCCTTGACGCGCAGTTCCTGCGCCCCTCGCAACACCGTCCGACCTTCAGCGCAGGCTGCTGCGATGAACAGCACTGGAAACTCGTCGATCGCCAGCGGCACAAGCGCCTCTGGAATCACGATGCCCTTGAGCCTTGCGTGGCGAACGCGCAGGTCAGCCACGGGCTCACCGCCCACTTCACGCAGGTTCTGCACCGAAATGTCAGCGCCCATCAGGCGCAAGATGTCGATCACACCGGTGCGCGTCGGGTTCACGCCGACGTGTTCAAGCAGCAGGTCGGAGCCTTCGGCAATCGACGCGGCCACCAGAAAAAAAGCGGCCGAAGAGATGTCCGCCGGGACTTCAATGCGCATCGCAGTGAGCGTGCCTCCCGAGACCACCGACGCTGTCGCACCGTTGCCGGCTACGGGATACCCAAAGCCCCGCAGCATTCGCTCGGTGTGGTCCCGCGTCGGTGCGGGCGCAGTGACGGTCGTGGTGCCATCGGCGTACATCCCGGCAAGCAGCAGGCAGGATTTGACCTGAGCGCTGGCCATCGGCATGACGTAGCTGATGCCGGTCAGCAGTTTGCCGCCGCGAATGGTCAAGGGAGGCCGACCTTCTGCCGCGGTCTCGATAACAGCGCCCATCTGGCGCAGTGGCTCGGCAACGCGGGCCATCGGACGCCTGGACAACGAGGCGTCGCCGGTCAACACGCTGTCGAAACGCTGCGCCGCCAACAGCCCGCACAGCAGACGCATGGACGTGCCGGAGTTGCCCAGATAGATCGGACCGGGCGCAGGCTTGAGGCCATTGAGCCCCACACCGTGAATGGTCAAACGCCCATGGTGCGGACCTTCGATGACCACGCCCATGTCGCGAAACGCCTGCAACGTCGCCAGGGCGTCTTCGCCTTCGAGAAAGCCTTCTACTTCAGTGACGCCATCCGCCAGCGAGCCGAGCATGATCGAGCGGTGGGAAATCGATTTGTCGCCCGGCACGCGAATCTGCCCACGGACACTGCCGCCCGGCTGCGCGACGAAGGACAGCTCCTCTGCCGCCGCTTTTTCGACGTAAGCGCGACGGGCGAGAATTTTGCCGAAATGCTCACGCGCCACCCGGGCACGGGTGAACACGCCCAGCAACTGATGACCGTCTCCGGCATCCACCGCATGGCGCAACGCATCGAGATCACTGCGGAACGTGTCCAGCGTGCGCAGCACCGCGTCGCGGTTGGCCAGAAAGATGTCATGCCACATGACCGGATCGCTGCCGGCGATACGCGTGAAATCACGAAAACCGCCCGCGGCGTAACGGAAAATCTCGAGGTTTTCGTTGCGCTTGGCCAACGAATCCACCAGACCGAACGCCAGCAAATGCGGCAGGTGACTGGTGGCCGCCAAGACCTCGTCGTGACGCTCGACGTCCATGTGCTCGACGTCGGCGCCCAGCGCCGACCACAGGCGATCCACGAGGGCCAGGGCCGCAGGATCGGTCTCAGCCAGCGGGGTCAGAATCACTTTATGGCGACGGAACAGCTGAGCGTTGGAGGCCTCTACCCCGCTCTGCTCAGAGCCGGCGATCGGATGACCTGGCACGAAACGCGCCGGCATGGCGCCAAACGCCTCACGCGCCGCGCGGACGACGTTGCCTTTGGCGCTGCCGACGTCCGTCAGCACAGCGTCTCCAAGGTCGAGACCGGCGAGCACGCCCAGCAGTTTTTCCATGGCCAGGATCGGCACGGCCAATTGAATGACATCCGCACCGACGCAAGCTGTCGCAAGATTGTCTTCACAGCGATCGACGACACCCAGTTCGACGGCCAGCTTACGTGATTGCGGGTCAAGATCGACGCCGACCACTTCGCGGCACAGGCCACTTTCCTTCAAACCCTTGGCGAACGAACCTCCGATCAAACCGAGGCCGACCACCACCAGGCGGCCGATAATAGGCGCAGTCGATTGCACTGCCGTGACATCAGCCATTACATCAACCACGCGCCAGAACCTTGCTCAGGGCTTCCAGGAAGCGGCTGTTTTCAGCGGGCAAGCCAATGCTCACGCGCAGGTGATTCGGCATGCCGTAACCGGCGACGGGGCGAACGATCACACCGTCACGCAACAGACCTTCGTAGACCGAAGCGCCTTCACGCCCCAGATCCACGGCAATGAAGTTGGCCTTCGACGGGATCCAGCTCAGACCCAGTTCGCGCAAGCCGTCTTCCATCTGTTGCATGCCGGCCTCGTTGAGGCGACGGCTCTGTGCAACGTACTCGGCATCGTCCAGTGCCGCACAGGCGGCCGCCAGCGCGAGGCTGTTGACGTTGAACGGCTGACGCACGCGATTCAGCACGTCCGCGACGACCGGCGACGACAGCGCGTAACCGACCCGCAAGGACGCCAGACCAAAAGCCTTGGAGAAGGTCCGCGACACCAGCAGGTTCGGGTGATCGGCCAGGAATTTCAGGCCATCTGGCAGTTCAGCGCCTTCGGCATACTCGATGTACGCCTCGTCGAGCACGACCAGCACGTCTTTCGGCACATCGGCAAGGAAGTCAGCCAGCGCATCTGGCCCGAACCAGGTACCGGTCGGGTTATTCGGGTTGGCGATGAAAACCACCCGGGTGTTGCTGTCGATGGCCGCCAGCATGGCAGGGAGGTCGTGCCCCCAATCCTTTGCCTTGGCAACGCGAGTGTCAGCACCGACCGCCTGCGTGACGATCGGGTAGATGGCGAACGCGTGCTCGCTGAACACCGCGTTCAACCCCGGCGCCAGATAGGCACGGGCGACGATCTCAAGGATGTCATTGGAGCCATTGCCCAGCGTCACTTGATTTGCATTGACGCCATAACGTTCAGACAGGCGCTGCTTGAGGTCGAAGCCGTTGCCATCGGGGTAACGGGTCAGCTCGGCCAGGGCATCACGAATCGCCGACAACGCCTTTGGACTGGCGCCCATCGGGTTCTCGTTGCTGGCCAGCTTGATGATGCGAGCCGGATCGATATCCAGCTCACGCGCCAGTTCGTCCACCGGCTTGCCGGGAACGTAAGGCGATAGTTTTTGCACGCCGGCTTGCGCCAGCGCGAGGAAGTCGCCGCTCATGTAACGCTGTACCTCTTCAGAGAACCGCTTTCGGGTAGGAACCGAGCACTTTCAGTGCCACGGCTTCCTGACTGATCCGCTCCAGCACCGCCTTGATCAGCGGATCACGGTGGTGACCGACGAAGTCGATAAAGAACACGTAGGTCCATTTACCGCTGCGTGAAGGTCGCGTCTCGATACGGGTCAGGTCAATTCCGTTCTCATGGAAAGGCACCAAGAGTTCATGCAAGGCGCCAGGTTTGTTGCTCATCGACACGATGATCGACGTCTTGTCATCACCGGTCGGTGGCACTTCCTGGTTGCCGATCATCAGAAAGCGCGTCGAGTTGTCGGGACGGTCTTCGATCTTTTCGGCGATGCGCGACAGGCCATACAGGCCTGCCGCCATGTCGCCGGCAATCGCTGCCGAGTTCCACTCGCCCTTGACCCGCTTGGCAGCCTCGGCATTGCTCGACACGGCCACGCGCTCGACATTGGGGTAATGCGCGTCCAGCCACTTGCGGCACTGGGCCAGCGACTGGGCGTGGGAGTAGATACGGCTGATGCTGTCGGTCTTGGTGTTCTCGCCCACCAGCAAATGGTGGTGAATACGCAGCTCGACTTCGCCACAGATGACCATGTCGTGTTCGAGGAAGCTGTCCAGCGTGTGGTTGACGGCACCTTCGGTGGAGTTCTCCACCGGAACCACACCGAAGTTGACCGCACCGGCGGCCACTTCACGGAACACTTCGTCGATCGCCGCCATGGGCTTGCTGATCACCGCGTGCCCGAAATGCTTCAGCGCCGCGGCCTGGGTAAAGGTGCCTTCAGGGCCCAGATAAGCGACCTTGAGCGGCTGCTCCAGCGCCAGGCACGACGACATGATTTCGCGGAACAGACGCGCCATCTCTTCGTTGCTCAGCGGACCACGGTTGCGTTCCATGACGCGCTTGAGCACTGCAGCCTCACGCTCGGGACGATAGAACACCGGCTCTTCACCCTCGGCGAGGCTGGCCATCTTGACCCGCGCCACTTCCTGGGCGCAGCGTGCCCGCTCGCTGATCAGTTCCAGGACTTTCTCGTCCAGGCTGTCGATGCGGACGCGCAGCGCTTTGAGCTCTTGTTCAGACATTAGCCGTGTTCCTTCTCGAATTCGGCCATGTAGGCCACCAGCGCTTCGACGGCGTCCAGACCCAACGCGTTGTAGATCGAGGCGCGCATGCCGCCCACCGAACGGTGGCCTTTGAGGTTGAGCAACGCACGCTCATCGGCACCGGCCAGGAACGCTTTGTCCAGACGCTCGTCGGCCAGGCGGAACGGCACGTTCATCCACGAACGGGCGTTGTGGCTGATCGGGTTGGTGTAGAACTCGCTGTTGTCGATGAAGCCGTAGAGGCGCTCTTTCTTGGCGCGGTTCCGCTTCTCCATGGCCTCGACACCGCCCTGCTCCTTGAGCCATTCGAACACGAGGCCCGAGAGGTACCAGGAATAGGTCGCCGGGGTGTTGTACATCGAACCGTTATCGGCCGAGACCTTGTAGTCGAGCATGGTCGGGCAGCTGCTGCGAGCGCGGCCGAGCAGGTCTTCACGAACGATCACCACCACCAGGCCGCTTGGGCCGATGTTTTTCTGCGCGCCTGCGTAGATCAGGCCGAACTGCGAGACGTCGATCGGACGCGACAGAATGTCGGAAGACATGTCGACCACGAGCGGCACGTCACCGGTCTCCGGCACCCAGTCGAACTGCAGACCACCGATGGTTTCGTTGGACGCGTAGTGAACGTAGGCGGCGTTTTTGCTGAGGTTCCAGTCGTTCTGACCAGGAATGGCCAGGTAGTCGAGGGGTTTGGCACTCGCGGCGACGTTGACGTTGCCAAAGCGACGCGCTTCCTCGATGGCCTTCTTCGACCAGATACCGGTCTCGATGTAGTCGGCCGTGCCGTTTTCCGGCAACAGGTTAAGCGGGATCTCTGCAAACTGCTGGCTGGCGCCACCTTGCAGGAACAGAATCTTGTAGTTGGAGGGAACGGACAGCAGCTCGCGCAGATCCTGCTCGGCTTTCTCGGCGACGGCGGTGTAATCCTCGCTGCGATGACTCATCTCCATCACTGACAAGCCCTTGCCGTGCCAGTCCAGCATCTCGGCCTGGGCGCGCAACAGAACAGCATCAGGAAGCGCGGCAGGGCCGGCGCAGAAGTTAAAGGCTCGCTTGCTCATATCCACTCTCATCAACTCGTTGAATTCGAAACGGCTGCTGCAGCCAACGGGCGGGGCTGCAGTTCTGCCAAAAGCCAAGAGGGCCCGCGAAGGGCCCTCAAATACAACGTCTATCAGTCCTGCGATTCTTCTTCGTCAGCGCCGTCAGCCTGCAGGTCGCTCGGGGATTCGTCGGCATCGGAGAGGTTTGCAACCTCGCCCTCCACCTCTTCACCGTCGAACGCCTCGCCTTCCAGCTCTTCGCCTTCCACTTCCGAAGGCTCCTGAACGCGTTCAAGACCGACCAGTTTCTCGTCCTTGGCCAGCTTGATCAGGGTCACACCCTGGGTGTTACGGCCCAGACTCGACACTTCGTCGACACGGGTACGAACCAGCGTGCCCTGGTCGGAGATCAGCATGATCTCTTCACCGTCCTGCACCTGAACGGCGCCAACCAGGCGGCCGTTGCGCTCGTTGCTGACCATGGCGATCACGCCCTGACCGCCACGTTTGTACTCAGGGAACTCGGTGATCGCGGTGCGCTTGCCGTAACCGCGCTCGGAAGCGGTGAGAATCTCGCTGCCTTCTTCCGGAATCAGCATGGAGATCAGCTTCTGTCCTTCTGGCAGACGCATGCCACGCACGCCGCGAGCGGTACGGCCCATGGCGCGGACTTCGGATTCCTTGAAGCGGGTGACTTTACCGCCGTCGGAGAACAGCATGATTTCCTGCTCGCCATCGGTGATCGCGGCGGAAATCAGGATGTCGCCTTCGTCCAGCTCCAGCGCGATCAGACCGACGCTGCGCTGACGGCTGAAGGCCACGAGCGGGGTCTTCTTGACGGTACCGTTGGCGGTCGACATGAAGATGAACGGCGCCTTCTTCTTGTCTGCAGCCTTGATACGCGCTTTGCGCTCTTCTTCGGTTTCGTTGGCGTTCTCGATGTCTTCGACATCGGACTCGACACCTTCAGCCTCTTCCTCGTCCGCCTGCTTGCGCATGGCTTCCAGGTCGACCGGCAGCATGGTGGTGATGTATTCGCCTTCGCTCAACGGCAACAGGTTGACCAGCGGACGACCACGGGCAGCGCGGGACGCTTCCGGAATCTCGTAGGTCTTGAGCCAGTACACCTTGCCCTTGCTGGAGAACATCAACAGCGTGGTGTGGCTGTTGGCGACCAGCAGGTGAGCGATGTAGTCCTCGTCCTTGACGCCTGTCGCCGACTTGCCTTTACCACCGCGACGCTGAGCCTGATACACGGCCAGCGGCTGGGTCTTGGCATAACCACCGTGGGAGATGGTCACGACGCGCTCTTCTTCCGGGATCATGTCACCCAGGGTCAGGTCCAGACGCGCATCGAGAATCTCGGTGCGGCGCACGTCGCCGTATTCGGCACGAATCAGTTCCAGTTCTTCGCGGATGACTTCCATCAGGCGCACGGAGCTGTTGAGGATGCGGATCAGCTCGCCGATCTGGGTCAGGATTTCCTGATACTCGGTCAGCAGCTTTTCGTGTTCCAGACCGGTCAGGCGGTGCAGACGCAGTTCAAGGATCGCCTGAGCCTGTTCCGGCGACAGGAAATACTTGCCATCACGCAGACCGTATTGCGGATCGAGGTTTTCCGGACGGGACGACTCGGCGCCTGCGCGCTCGACCATCTCGACCACGGCACTCGATTCCCACGGCGTGCTGATCAGGCCTTCTTTCGCTTCGGCCGGTGTCGGCGACGCTTTGATCAGCGCGATGACCGGATCGATGTTCGACAGGGCGACCGCTTGACCTTCCAGAATATGGCCGCGCTCGCGCGCCTTGCGCAGTTCGAACACCGTACGGCGGGTGACGACTTCGCGACGGTGGCGAATGAAGGCTTCCAGCAGGTCCTTGAGGTTGAGGATCCGTGGGCGGCCGTCGATCAGCGCAACGATGTTGATGCCGAAAACGCTTTGCAGCTGGGTCTGGGCGTACAGGTTGTTGAGGATGACCTCAGGCACTTCGCCGCGACGCAGCTCGATGACCACGCGCATACCGTCCTTGTCGGACTCGTCGCGCAGTTCGGTGATGCCTTCCAGCTTCTTCTCTTTGACCAGCTCGGCGATCTTCTCGATCAGACGCGCCTTGTTCAACTGGTACGGCAGCTCGGTGATGACGATCTGCTGACGGCCACCTACCTTGTCGATGTCTTCGACAATGGAGCGTGCGCGCATGTAGATGCGGCCACGGCCGGTCTTATAGGCTTCGACGATACCGGCGCGACCGTTGATGATCGCGGCTGTCGGGAAGTCGGGGCCAGGGATGTACTGCATCAACTCGTCGACGGTCAGGTCGTTGTTGTCGATGAGGGCCAGGCAACCGTCGATGACTTCACCGAGGTTGTGCGGCGGGATGTTGGTCGCCATGCCCACGGCGATACCGCTGGAACCGTTGACCAGCAGGTTCGGGATACGGGTCGGCATGACCGCCGGGATCTGCTCGGTGCCGTCGTAGTTCGGGACCCAGTCCACGGTCTCTTTGTGCAGGTCCGCGAGCAGTTCGTGGGCCAGCTTGGTCATGCGCACTTCGGTGTATCGCATGGCCGCGGCGTTGTCGCCGTCCACCGAACCGAAGTTACCCTGGCCATCTACCAGCAGGTAACGCAGGGAGAAGGGTTGAGCCATACGTACGATGGTGTCGTAGACAGCCGTGTCGCCGTGCGGGTGGTACTTACCGATAACGTCACCGACCACACGAGCGGATTTCTTGTACGGCTTGTTCCAGTCGTTACCCAGTTCGCTCATTGCGAACAGTACACGCCGGTGCACGGGCTTCAAGCCGTCGCGCGCATCGGGCAGAGCTCGTCCGACGATGACGCTCATCGCGTAGTCGAGGTAGGACTGCTTCAGCTCGTCTTCGATATTGACCGGGAGGATTTCTTTGGCCAGTTCGCCCATGAGAAGCCTGATTCCTTTTTCTGGTGAAACCTCGTACATCCATCCGGGATGAACGAAGCTCGCCGCTGCCGACGATTGCCTGGCAACGACTTACGACAAATCAGCGAGTTATGCCATGGATTTGCGCAGTAAAGAGGGCCGCATTGCGCCCCCTTGGAAACCGCCGGATGTTACCACAATCGCCGTCAGGCACGAAGCCTTTGAGAGCGCTGAAAACGAGCCATTTCGCCAGCAGGCCCCTGAGAAGCGCTTACAGGGCCTGCCAGCGCTTTCCCGGCAGGCGGCATTGCTGACGATGGAGGGATCAATGCAGGCGCTTACGGCACATCAGTTGCGCCATTTTCACCGTATCAGGGCGTTCGACGATGCCTTTTTCAGTCACGATGGCGTCGATCAGGTCGGCAGGCGTCACGTCGAAGACCGGGTTGAAGGCATCGACCTCGGCGCCGACGCGCTGGCCGCCGACTTCAAGAAGCTCTTTGCCATCACGTTCTTCGATGGGGATGTCTTCACCGCTGGCCAGGTTCATGTCGATGGTCGAGCTGGGCGCCACGACCATGAAGCGCACGCCATGGTGCATGGCGGCCACCGCCAGCTGATAGGTGCCGATCTTGTTGGCGACATCACCATTCGCCGTGATGCGATCAGCCCCGACGATGACCCAGGTGATGCCTTTGGTCTTCATCAGGTGCGCGGCGGCGGAGTCCGCATTCAGCGTGACCGGAATGCCTTCGTTGACCAGCTCCCAGGCTGTCAGCCGCGAACCTTGCAGCCAGGGACGGGTTTCGTCGGCGTAGACGCGCTCGATCATGCCTTCTATATGGGCGGCGCGAATCACCCCCAGCGCCGTGCCAAATCCGCCCGTCGCCAGTGCGCCGGTGTTGCAGTGGGTCAGAACGGTCTGCAGATTGCCCTGATGCTTGCGGATCAGTTCGGCGCCCAGTTGCGCCATGGTCAGGTTGGCCTCGCGGTCGCTGAGGTGAATGGCGACGGCCTCGGCTTCCATGACCTTGCGCGGATCTTCGTGATCCTTGAGGCGATACAGGCGCTCGCGCATGCGGTTCAGCGCCCAGAACAGGTTGACCGCCGTCGGGCGGGAGTTGGCGAGAAGGTCAAAGTCTTCTTCAAGGGCCATCTGCCAGTCGCCGCCGGCCTCATAACGGTCAACCACCGCGAGCACAATGCCGTACGCCGCACTGATGCCGATGGCGGGCGCGCCACGCACGACCATCGTGCGAATGGCGTCGGCCACGCCGGCAGCAGACTGATAGGGATGCCAGGTTTCTTCGAACGGCAGGATTCGCTGATCCAGCAGATACAACGTGCCGTCCCGCCAATCGATGGCCTTCACCTTCTCCGCAGCCAGTAATCGATCGCGCATTGCACACCCCACATGATGAATTGTTGAAGACCTGAGGAACCGGTGCGCGCGCCACATTACAGAGCGCCATCACGTCGGCAATCGCGAGCAGCCTCACGCCTGCAGGGCCGCATGGCCAAGAATCAAATAGCCTGCAGCTGAAAAAGCGGCCGATTATAGCGAGCCGACCGCCAAGACGCTCGGGTATACTTCGCCGTCCCCGTAATAAGCCATTGGATGCCCGCACCATGCCCGACGCCGCTGCCCCGCTCGACCTCCTGCTTCTGCCGGACTGGCTGGTACCGGTCGAGCCCGCTGGCGTCGTCCTGCAACAGCACGGGATCGGCATTCGCGACGGCGTCATTGCCTACATCGGCCCCAAGGCCGAAGCCCTGCGCCAGCACGCCAGGGAAGTCCGCGAACTGCCCGGCATGCTGCTCAGCCCCGGCCTGATCAACGCCCATGGTCACGCGGCAATGACCCTGTTCCGCGGACTGGCGGACGACCTGCCATTGATGACCTGGCTGCAGGACCACATCTGGCCAGCCGAGGGCAAATGGGTCGATGAGGACTTCGTTCGCGACGGCACGGATATCGCCATCGCCGAACAGCTCAAGGGCGGCATCACCTGTTTCTCTGACATGTATTTCTTTCCAAAGGTCGCCTGCGAACGGGTCCACAACAGTGGCATTCGGGCACAGATCACGGTCCCGGTGCTGGATTTCCCGATACCCGGTGCTCGTAACGCTGACGAAGCGCTGCACATCGGTGTCGAACTGTTCAACGACCTGGCGCATCACGACCGCATCAAGATCGCCATGGGCCCGCACGCGCCGTACACGGTCAGCGATGAAAACCTGGAGAAGATCCGCGTCATTGCCGACGAGCTCGACGCGATGATTCACATGCACGTGCACGAAACCGCCTTTGAAGTGCATGAAGCCGTAAAGCAGCGTCAGGAACGTCCGCTGGCTCGACTGCAACGGCTGGGCCTGCTGGGCCCGCGCTTCCAGGCGGTGCACATGACCCAGATCAGCGATGAAGACCTGGCCATGCTGGTCGAAAGCAACTCCAGCGTGATCCACTGCCCCGAGTCGAACCTGAAACTGGCCAGCGGCTTCTGCCCGGTCGAGCGCCTGTGGCAGGCCGGCGTCAATGTCGCCGTCGGAACCGACGGTGCGGCGAGCAATAATGACCTGGACTTACTGGGCGAAACCCGTACCGCCGCATTGCTGGCCAAAGCGGTCGCCGGCTCGGCGACCGCGCTGGATGCCCACCGCGCCTTGCGCATGGCAACACTGAACGGCGCGCGCGCCATGGGTATCGAAGGCATCACCGGGTCGCTGGAGATCGGCAAAGCTGCCGACATGGTCGCCTTCGACCTGTCGGGTCTGGCGCAACAGCCAATTTACGATCCCGTCTCGCAGCTTATTTATGCCAGCGGCCGCGACTGCGTCAGCCACGTATGGGTCGCGGGCAAACCATTACTTCAGGACAAACGTCTGACACGCATGGACGAAGAAGCGCTGACCCGAACGGCCAGGGCATGGGGCAATCGCATCGCCGCCGCAGACTGATTTTTTAGCGTTGTCATGGCGACAGGCCATGACCGAATACCGCATTCAAGCTTTAGAGGGATCACACATGAGTAACGTCGACCACGCCGAAATCGCTAAATTCGAAGCCTTGGCCCATCGCTGGTGGGATCGCAACAGCGAGTTCAAACCGCTGCACGACATCAACCCGTTGCGCGTGAACTGGATCGACGAGCGCGTCAGTCTGGCGGGCAAGAAGGTGCTGGACGTCGGATGTGGCGGCGGCATTCTCAGCGAAGCCATGGCGTTGCGCGGCGCGACGGTGACCGGCATCGACATGGGCGAGGCGCCCTTGGCGGTCGCCCAGCTGCATCAGCTCGAGTCCGGGGTCAGCGTTGAATACCGGCAGATCACGGCGGAAGCGCTGGCCGAAGAAATGCCGGAGCAGTTCGACGTTGTGACCTGCCTCGAAATGCTGGAGCACGTGCCCGATCCGTCCTCGGTCATCCGTGCCTGTTACAAGATGGTCAAGCCTGGCGGTCAGGTGTTCTTCTCTACGATCAACCGCAACCCGAAGGCGTACCTGTTCGCCATCATTGGCGCGGAATACATCATGAACCTGCTGCCGCGCGGCACCCATGATTTCAAGAAATTCATCCGCCCCTCCGAGCTGGGCGCCTGGAGCCGCAGTGCAGGCCTTGAGGTCAAGGACATCATCGGTCTGACCTACAACCCGCTGACCAAGCATTACAAGCTGGCCTCCGATGTCGACGTCAACTACATGATCCAGACACTGAAGGGGGCCTGACCCATGCGCTTGAGAGCAGTTCTTTTCGACATGGACGGCACCCTGCTCGATACCGCTCCGGACTTCATCGCGATCTGTCAGGCCATGCTGGCCGAGCGTGGTTTTGCGCCGATCGACGACAAACTGATTCGCGATGAAATCTCCGGGGGCGCCAAAGCGATGGTCTCCGCCGCCTTCGCGATGTCGCCGAACGAGCCGCAGTTCGAGGCGCTGCGCCTTGAGTTTCTGGAGCGCTATCAGAAGGACTGCGCGGTCCACAGCAAACTGTTCGACGGCATGGCGGACCTGTTGGCCGATATCGAGAAGGCAAAACTGATCTGGGGCGTGGTCACCAACAAGCCGGTGCGCTTCGCTCAGCCAATCATGGAACAACTGGGGCTGTCGGAGCGTTCGGCGGTGCTGATCTGTCCCGATCACGTGACCAAAAGCAAGCCGGATCCTGAGCCGCTGCTGCTGGCCTGCAAGATGCTAGACCTGGACCCGGCCAGTGTCTTGTTCGTCGGCGACGACCTGCGGGATATCGAATCCGGTCGGGATGCAGGCACCAAGACCGCGGCCGTGCGTTACGGCTACATTCATCCGCACGACAACCCGGATCACTGGGGCGCGGATGTGGTGGTGAATCACCCGCTGGAATTGCGCCGGGTACTGGATAACGCGCTCTGCGGTTGTTGAGATCGCGTCTAAACACGAAACCTTGTAGGAGCGTGGCTTGTCCCGCGATCTGCCGCGAAGCGGCAGTAAAATCAGTCGCCCGCGTCTTGCCAGGTACACCGTATTCGCCGGGTCTGCTGCCGCTGCGCGGCAGATCGCGGGACAAGCCACGCTCCTACGCCTTCGGCAGAAACAGATATATGCCGACCGTGCGTTTAGGGAGAACTGAAAGGAGGCCCCATGTTCAACTACTCTGCCCGCCCCGAACTGCTCAAGGACCGCGTCATTCTGGTCACCGGCGCTGGCCGCGGAATTGGCGCTGCGGCCGCGAAAACCTATGCGGCCCACGGCGCGACCGTTCTGCTGCTGGGCAAGACAGAATCGAACCTCACGGCGGTCTACGACGAGATCGAAGCTGCAGGTCACCCGCAGCCTGTCGTCATACCCTTCAATCTGGAAACCGCCCTGCCCCATCAGTACGACGAACTGGCGGCCATGATCGAGGCCGAGTTCGGGCGCCTCGACGGCTTGTTGCACAACGCGTCGATCATCGGCCCGCGTACGCCGATCGAGCAGTTGTCCGGCGAGCACTTCATGCGCGTGATGCACATCAACGTCAACGCGACGTTCATGTTCACCGCCACTCTCTTGCCGCTGCTGAAACTGTCGCAAGACGCCTCGGTGGTCTTCACCTCCAGCAGCGTGGGGCGCAAGGGCCGTGCGTACTGGGGCGCTTATGGCGTGTCCAAGTTCGCCACCGAAGGGCTGATGCAAACGCTGGCCGACGAGGTCGACGGCGTCGCATCGGTTCGCGCCAACAGCATCAACCCCGGCGCCACCCGCACCGACATGCGCGCCCAGGCGTACCCGGCAGAGAACCCGCTGAACAACCCGACACCTGAAGAGATCATGCCGGTCTACCTGTACCTGATGGGCCCGGACAGCACCGGCATCAACGGCCAGGCGTTCGACGCGCAGAAGAAATGATGTCCTCTCAGACGCACGACCTGTGGGAGCGAATTCATTCGCGAGGGGCGAGTACATCCAATAGAGCATCACCGGATGTATAAGCGTCTCGCGGATGAATTCGCTCCCACAGGAGACCGCGATCATCCCCGGAACCTCACCGCCCTTTATCCACTCGGCGGTTTTCCGTCGCCTCTTTGTAGTCCATTCGCGTGTAAACCGGTACGTTAGTCAATCCAAAGGCGCGGACACCCCGGGTTTTCGCGAGCACATGTGCTAACCCTTTGATTTATTTGACGATCTACTCCGGAGAACGAATTGGCACGAGTTTCGCTCTACCGACATCAGGCCCGATGAGAGGCGCAGGAGCGAAAACATGAGTTTTCCGACAAGTACCAACGCCATTGATTTTGACAGCGCGAGGCTTCAACGCTTTGGCTTCGCGCCTGCGCACGGGTTCGCGCATCAACCACTGGACTATGAACAGCTGCAGCGCAGGCTTGAATTGCAACTGCAAACCAGCCTGGAAGCGGACAAGATTCTGGCGATGTTCTTTCAGAGCGTGCAGCAGTTCATTCCTCTTAAGGCGCTGAACTACAAGCACGTGGGAACAGACTTGCGTCTGGAATTTGGGGAGCGTTCGCGGCATAACGCCAGCTACTGCATCACCCATGACGGCGAACAAATGGGGGAACTGGCGTTTCAACGAGACAGACGCTTCGCCGAGCAAGAACTGACTCAGCTGGAAGCACTGCTCGCGACCCTGCTCTACCCGCTGCGTAACGCCCTGCTTTACCGCAACGCGAACCTGAGCGCCCTGCGTGATCCATTGACCGGCGCGGGCAATCGCATTGCCATGGAACAGTCGCTGACGCGGGAAGCTGAAATTGCCCGACGCCAACAGCAGCCTCTGTCGGTGCTGATGCTGGATATCGACCATTTCAAAGGGATCAACGATACCCACGGGCATGCCACGGGCGATGTTGTGCTGAGGGGCGTTGTGGACGCGATCAAGGATCGTCTGCGCAACATCGATCAGGTGTTCAGGTTTGGCGGGGAGGAGTTTTTGATCGTGCTGACCAATACCGGTCGTGAGTCAGCTGCGCTGGTAGGCGAACGCCTGCGCAACGCCGCACTGCAACTCACGTATCCGGTCAATGGAAGGCCGGTGGAACTGACGGTCAGCATGGGCTGCTCGACGCTGCTGCCGGGGGAATCCCCCGACAGCTTGTTGCGCCGCGCCGACACCGCCCTGTATGCCGCCAAACGTCAAGGCCGTAACCGGCTGGAAATGGCAGGTTAAGAGCGGCTCAGGCGCGAACCGCAAACCGGCGCTCGCGCATCGGCGCGTTTGCCTCCTGCGGCTGCTCCAAGACCATGCACCGTTCCAGAAACAGGTACATGTACTCGTAACTCTTGCACACTGCCATTCTCAGGTCCGCCTGCAACTGCTCGCTGGGATTGTTACCGGCCAGCGTGCAGATGATCTCCAGGGCTTCCCAAGGGTGGGAGTCGTCGTACTGCGCATGCATCTTCAACCACTTCATGGCGCGCTTTCGCAGATCCGGCGGGAACATATCTGCGTATGTCTCTTGCGAACATACGACAGCAGACCATTCGCCGGTCGCGCCTTCAATGGCGTAGTTAGTGGCTGCGATCGCGACAACCAACGGCTCCGATGAACAGCTGTGCCAGCACCAATGATTGAGTGCGTGCAACTCTGACGGAACGCGTTGCGCTTGCAGGTCCTCCAGCGTGACCCCGTGGGCCGCGCTCCAGTTCACCCAGTAATCGGCATGATTGAGCTCCACCCGAATATTGCGCATCAGCCAGCGACGCGCCATGTCTTCGCCCGGATGACGGGCAAAACGGGTTTTGGTCAGGTTATGCGCCATGTAGACCGCAAACTGTTCAACAACAGGCCATCCACCAATCAGGTACTGGCGCATGGTTCTCGAACTGAGCCGCCCATCTCTCATACGTTGATAAAGTTCATGCCCTACCACGCGTGCCTTGGCTTCGCTGCAATCCTTGATCAATTGCTGCGCCCAAGCGGGGTAACTGCTGGCATCCATCAGCGGACCGGTTCTAATGAACATATCGATCACTGTGTAGCTCCTTATGTTGTGTTGCATCGAGGTTATTCAGCGAAAAGTCCCGGGTGCGCTGAACAACATTGGGGTCTGCCTCGCGGGCCGTGCGTGCAGACATTCACAGGTGAATAATTGCGGTCGCTCGATAACGTACCCCTGAGCGTAGTCCACACCGATTTCCAATAACGCCTGCTCTATCTGTGGGCTTTCAACGAACTCAGCGATCGTCTGTTTGCCCATTACGTGCCCGATATGGTTGATCACTTCCACCATCGCCCGGTTGACCGGATCGTCGAGCATGTCTTTTACGAAGCTGCCATCAATCTTCAAATAATCCACAGGCAAGTGCTTCAAGTATGCGAATGACGACATGCCTGCACAGAAGTCATCCAGTGAAAAACGGCATCCCAGACTTTTGAGTTCGTTAATGAACCGGATAGCACTGCCCAAATTGGCGATCGCACTGGTTTCGGTGATTTCGAAACAGATAAGTTCAGGAGGTATTGCGTAGATTTGGAACTGCTGTCGCAAATATTCGAGAAAAGCGTCGTCACCGATGCTGGTGCCGGACAGATTGATTGCGCAGGTGGCCATGGGCCCGGTTCGGTGGTTGTCCATCAGGCAATCGGCAATGATCTTGAAGACGTTTTGCACCACCCAACGATCCAGCGTGGTCATCATCCCGTAGCGCTCGGCGGCCGGGATGAAGCTGTCCGGCAGGATCATGCGCCCGGACTCGTCGCGCAGCCGCAGCAGGATCTCTACGTGGCCGTTGCTGTGGGCCGCATCGCGACTCAACGCAGCGATCTCCTGCGAGTACAGGCAGAAGCGATTGTCTTCCAGCGCCATGTGCAGGCGTTGAATCCAGGCCATTTCGCCGAAACGGGTGGACAATTCCGAGTCGTCGTCGTGATAGACCTGAACCCGGTTGCGACCTTTTTCCTTCGCCATGTAGCACGCCATGTCAGCCGCACGCAGCGAAGCTTCCAGGGTGGTAGGCGCGTCAGACACATGAACCAGGCCGACGCTGACGGTCGTCATGAACGGTCGCCCCTTCCAGACAAAATGCAGGCTCTCTACCGTCTGACGCAGGCCTTCGGCGATCTTCTCGGCAGCCTCCGGTGAACAATGCTCGAGCAGAATGCCGAACTCGTCGCCGCCCAGACGCGCCAGTGTGTCTCCCTCCCGAATGCCCTGTTGCAGCAATGCACAGATGTGCCTGAGCAGCTCATCGCCCGCCGCATGGCCGCTGGTGTCGTTGACCAGCTTGAACTGATCCAGGTCCAGGAACATTACCGCGTGGCGTCCCGGCAGGTGAGTCAGTCCATTCAGCGCCAATTCCAGTCGGTATTCAAATTCGCGACGGTTGGCCAAGCCCGTCAGGGCATCGTGGGTTGCCTGCCACGACAGATTGGCGATGTACTGCCGCTCCTGGGTCATGTCGTGCAGCACCAGGACGGCGCCGCTGACCTTGCCTTCGGTGCGAATGGGCGAGCCGACCAGCGCCACCGACACCGTACTGCCGTCAAGCCGTTGAATCAGTTTTGAGTTTTCACTGCCACCTCCCAACTTGCCGCCGAGAATGTGCTCGATCAGGGTGGAGCTGTCTTTCTGGTCGTTCTCATCGAGCAGGTTGAACAGCGCCGCCAGGGGAAGTCCGACCGCCTGGTCGGTTTTCCAGTGCGTCATCTGCTCGGCCGCCGGGTTCATGTACGCGATGGCGCCATCGACATCGGTGGTGATCACGCCGTCGCCAATAGACTCCAGCGTGATTTGCGCCCGCTCCTTCTCCATCTGCAACGCCGTGGCAAAGGCATGGCGCTGCTCAAGCAGTTTGTGGGTGCGCAGCAGCGCCAGGATAATCAGCAGCACCGCCGTGGCGAGGTTCACCGCCAGCAGGATTCGCAAAATGACGCGCGACCCCTCGCCCAGCGCGTTGCTGAAGGCCATGGCCGCGGGCGTCACGCCCTCGTTGATCGCGTTGATCCGCTGCCGCCAGGCCAGCACGTCGCCGTTGGTGGCGGTGCCTTCGAGAATGCGGCCGTGCATTTCGCGGGCGACTTCATCGAGTTGAACGAGGTAGTTGTCACCGATCTTCCAACGATCGATGGCCTTCTCCAGATAGCTGAAATGCCGGAAATTGAGATAGAGCCAGATGATGCCCTGCGCATCATCGGGATGGTTACCACCCTGCAGGATGCCTGCAGTCGCGCGTGCTATGTCGGGAACCGGTTGATCCATGGCGACCCGCAGATCATGTCCGCCCTGGGGGATGGCAATGGCCTGCTGGTATTTCAGGTAGTTGATCTCGTCGCGACTGTTGGCATAGAGATTCAAATAATAGATAGCGTCCTTCTGGCCCTTGGACCAAAGGCTTTCCCCGCCAACATAACTGCGCACAGCCGACATCATGTACAGGCTGACGCAGCCGAGCAGCGCCTGCAGCAGCACCACCGCGATAAATGGCCAAACGATACCGAGAAGACGAGGCTTCTCCAGGATCCGCTTTTGCTTCATGGTGTCCCTTTCATCAGCACTGCCAGTACTCACTCCCTTCGTTCAGGCGACCTTCCTGACCAGACAAGGGACTCGGCTAATTTCCACGATGCAGCGGGGTAATACTCACATCTAGCACAGGACCTTAGGCGTTAACCCTGGACCGGAGAGACGTAAATATGACGCTTTTCACACTTTCCTGAAATACACGGATCAAGCATAGCCTAAGAATTGACGTGTTCCACTGGCGATACGCCATTTAGGACTCGTTATGCAAAAAACCGACAAGATGTATCAGAGCTGTTGCAGGTGTCCGTAGAGACGTGCATACAGCCCGCCGTCAGCAATCAGTTGTTGATGGTCGCCATCCTCGGCGATGCTGCCGCCATCGAACACCAGGACCCGGTCTGCCTGCTTCACCGCCGACAGGCGATGCGCAATGATCAGCGTGGTCCGGCCACTGAGAAAGCGATTCAACGCTTGATGCAGGTTGTACTCGGTCGCGGCGTCCAGTGCCGAGGTCGCCTCGTCGAGGATCACCACCTTGGGATCGGCGAGCACCATGCGGGCGATCGCCAGGCGCTGACGCTGGCCGCCGGACAGCCGCACCCCGGATCGCCCGACGACACTGTCCAGCCCCTGCGGAAGCGCGCGAATGGTCGCGTCCAGCTGAGCGATTTCCAGCGCCTGCCAACAGGCGTCATCGCTGCGCTCGCGCCCCATCGCCAGATTGGCCCTGACGGTGTCGTTGAACAATGCAGGGTGCTGCAACACGACCGCCACGTGCTCTCTAACGGTTTCAAGCCCGATGTCCTGCAGGCTAGCGCCACCGAAACGGATGGTCCCGGCTTTGGGGCTGTAGAGGCCCAGCAGCAATTGCACGAGGGTGCTCTTGCCGCCGCCGCTGGCGCCGACGATTGCCACTTTCTCACCGGGTGTGATCGACAGGTCCAGATGATCGAGTACCAGCTCCTCGTTGTAGCCGAAGCACAGGCCACTCACGTCGATGCTGACAGTCTCACGCCCCACGAAGGGATTGAGCTTCCCTTCGTACTGAGGCTCGTCGGCGCGCGCCAGCAGTTCGTTAATGCGCGTCAGCGCGCCGCCCGCCGCATAGAACGCGTATTGCAGATTCAGCAATTGCTCAACGGGACCGATCATGAACCACAGGTAGCTGAAGACAGCGAGCATGTGTCCAATGGACAGGTCGGAAAACAGCACGGTGAGCATCGCCGCTGCGCGAAAGATATCGATGCCGAACTGGAACAACAGGCCACTGGCACGGCCCGACGCATCGCTCTTCCACTGCGAGGCGACGGCAAAATCGCGCACTTCTCTGGCCCGCAAGCCCAGACGGCCGAGGAAATAACCCTGCCGGTTGCCGGCACGGATTTCCTGAATGGCGTCCAGGGTTTCGGTCAGCGCCTGGGTAAAGCGCGAGGTGCTGTCGTTCTCCAGCTTTTTGAGGTGTTTGACGCGCTTGCCCAGCTTGACCGTGGCGTAAATCACCAAAGGGTTGAAGAGCAGGATCAACAGCGCCAGCTGCCAGTGCATCCAGACCAGAATCGCCGCGGTGCCGGTCAATGTCAGCATGGCGACGAGGAATTTGCTGAGGGTTTCGCCGACGAACTTGTCCACCGTATCCAGATCGGTGACCAGGTGGGCGGTGACGGTCCCGCTGCCCAGACTTTCGTACTCGCCCAGCGAGATACGCTTGAGTCGTTCGATCAGTCGGATGCGGATGCGATAAACGATGTCTTTGGCCAGCCCGGCGAACAGGCGCGCCTGAATCACGTTGAACAGCAACGCACCGAGCCGCAGACATAGCGTCGTGACCAGCATCAAGCCAATGTAGCCCACGGGCTTGTGGAGGCCGGCGGGCAGGAACTGGTTCATGAAAATCAGCGCGGTGTCGCCCTTCCCCAGCAACACCTCGTCCACCAGTAACGGCAGGAGCAAAGGAATCGGCACCGAACAGAGCACCGCCAGTACCGCAACTCCGTTGGCGATCCATAGCGCTTTCTTGTGCCGGAGGGCAAGACGACGAATCTGCTGCCAATCCAGGCGATCCGTCTGGACAGCATCTGCGGTGTGAGCGGAGCTTTCTATCTCGTGGGAATCACGCACTGGCTGCGCGCTCCAGCCAACGGCTGAGCATGGGCGCCAGTTCTTCCAGCGGTTGGTAACCGTTGGTCAGCAGAGCCAATTGGCCGTTACGTTCGGCCAGCAAGGTGGGGAAACCGGCGATGCCGAGGTCCTGCACCCAAGAGAAATCGGATGCCGTGGCGGCATGCTGTTCCGCGCTGTCGAAGGCATCGGCGAACTCGATGCGTGGCAAACCGGCTTTTTCCGCCAACTCCGCCAGCACCGACGCCTTGGTGACATCACGCCCCTCAAGGTAGAACGCGTGCTGTATCTCCTTGACCAGTTTCCAGGCGACGTCTGGCGCCAGACTGCGCGCCGCGACGATGGCACGGCACGCGGGTTCGGTGTCATAAACGAAGCCATCGGGCAACGCGCCCTCGAACTGAAACGCCTGGCCGGTGGTGTCGTGCACCGCCTGCCAGTGCTCAAGGATGTAACGACGGGTGTTCGGTTCAAGTGCCGCCCCGCTGCCGGTGCGCAAGCCGCCCACCACCAGATGCAACGGCAGGCCCGCCGCCTTCGCCTGTTCGACCAATGCGTCCGCCACGGGTGCAAACCCCCAGCACCACGAACACATCGGGTCCATCACGTAGAGCAGGCGGGCGTGCATGGGTCAGGCCTCGTTGGTCTGTTTTTCGTGGGTCTGTGCTTCGTTGCCATCCAGCAGACGATAATTACGGCCGATCGGGTGCGGCTGGTTACGCGCCTTCGCCAGTTCGATCTGCTTTTGCCGGTCGATGGCGCTGCGGCGGGTTTTCTCGCTCAGCGTATCCCAGCAATGGGGGCAACTGACACCGGGCGAGTAGTGTTCACTGGCCCGGTCTTCAGCACTGATCGGCGTGCGGCAGGCATGACATTGATCGTAGTCGCCTTCGGTCAGGTCATGACGTACGGTCACGCGGTTGTCGAACACGAAGCAGTCGCCCCGCCACCGGCTTTCTTCCTGCGGCACTTCTTCCAGGTATTTCAGGATGCCGCCCTTGAGGTGATACACCTCTTCGAAGCCTTCGCCAAGCATGTAGCTCGAGGCTTTTTCACAGCGGATCCCGCCGGTGCAGAACATTGCGACTTTCTTGTGCCTGGCCGGATCGAAGTTGGCTTTGATGTATTCGGGGAACTCACGGAACGTGGTGGTTTTCGGGTCAATGGCGCCCTCGAACGTCCCGATGGACACTTCGTAATCGTTACGGGTGTCGATCAGCAGCACTTCCGGATCGGCGATCAGGTCGTTCCATTCCTGCGGCTCGACGTAGGTGCCGACCGCTTTGTTCGGGTCCACGCCTTCGACGCCCAAGGTAACGATTTCTTTCTTGAGTTTGACTTTGGTGCGATAGAACGGCTGCTCGTCGCAATACGACTCTTTGTGATCGATGTCGTCCATGCGCGGATCGTTCTTCAGCCAGGCCATCAGCCCGTCGATGCCTTCGCGGCTGCCGGAAACGGTGCCATTGATGCCCTCTTCGGCAATCAGCAGCGTGCCTTTGATGCCGTTGTCGACCATCGCCTTGAGCAACGGCTCGCGCAGCTCGACGTAGTCCGAAAGGGTGACGAATTTGTACAGCGCCGCGACGACGATGGGTGCGGTTTGGGTCATGTTGCGTCTCCAGGTGGTGACCCTCGCAAAGGGCCTACCGGATGAAAATTCAGGTGAAAGCGTGCCGACCCGGCAACGCGGCGCGGATTCTAGCAAAAATCGGAGGGAAGCAGACAGAGAGGTGGATCAGCGGAGAATGATGCAGGTCAACAGAAGTGCCTCAGGCGTGCACCTTGCCTGTGGGAGTGAATTCATTCGCGAAAAACAGAGCAGGCGACGCGGATGCATGGACTGGAACACTGCCTCGCGAATGAATTCGCTCCCACAGGGAAAACGCATTCATCCACGAGGACGGGCCGAAACCGGGTTACGTACCCCGCTCAGTCATGTCCACCAGCGCAGGTCGGCGAAGCCGGCGCAGCGCCGAGCTTCGACCATTCTTCCGGGGTGTAGGTGTGCAGCGCCAGCGCATGGAACTCACCCATCAAACCGCCCAGCAGGCCGTAGACCTTCTGGTGACGCTTGACCGCGTTGAGGCCAGCGAACTGTTCGCTGACCACCACCGCTTTATAGTGAGTGTCCGAGCCACGACTGTGCATGTGGCTTTCGTTGAGCACCTGAAGGTACTCGGGCTGAAAGACCGCCAACGCGGATTCGATTCGCTGTTGCATGCTCATGTCGTGATTTCGCTTATGGCTTCTTGGCAGGGGCAGCCGGTGCGGTGCCTTTGGCGCCAGCAGGTACCAGCTCTTTGGTCATGGACTCCAGCAGACCGGTCACCACAGGCACTGCAGGCTGCAGTTTTTCCTGGGTCATCTGGAACGATTGCTGGCTGATCTGTGGCATCTTGGCCTGGACTTTCTTGCCCAGCGGCGACTGATAGAAGGCAACCAGGTCTTTCAGCTCGGATTCGGTGAAGTTATCGGTGTACAGCTTGACCATGTCAGGCTGCAGTTTGTCCCAGCCAATGGCTTTGTCCAACGCAGCATTGGCCTTGGCCTGATAACTTTCCAGCACCGCTTTCTTGGAATCAGGGGCTTTGGTTTCGGCGAAACGCTGGGCGAACATTTGCTGCGCTTGCATGTAAATCGGCGCACCCAACTGATCGGCATGGGCCAGTTTGAGGAACGCTACAGCGCTGGCTTCATGGCTGGCGGTGGCGGCGAGAACCTGGCCGCTGGCGCATGCCAGAGCGACCGCAGCACAGATGGCGCGAAGACGGGTCATCGAGTTTCCTTATCTAGCAGGCGAGGCTGAACCCCAAGGCCGAGCATTCTGCGCCCGTTTTCGCCTTGCGCTCAACCCCCGGTGCTACGAGCGGTTAAATAGCCGCCGCATGGCACGGGCTTGCCATGAAGGTTTCACGCGACCAGATCTTGCGTTTTGTCGCACACTAGAGGCTCATGTTCTTACCGCGCAGCCCGTACCGGGAACCGAACCCGCTCCGCGGGTACTAAACTGCGCTAACGATCTTAAGGAGTGAGTCCAGTGAGCCGTACCGAAACCGACAGCATAGGTCCGATCGAAGTCCCCGAAGACGCTTACTGGGGGGCACAAACTCAACGATCCCTGATCAACTTCGCCATCGGCCAGGAACGCATGCCGTTGCCGGTGCTTCACGCCCTGGCGCTGATCAAGAAAGCGGCGGCCCGCGTCAACGACCGCAATGGCGACCTGCCTGCCGACATTGCCCGCCTGATCGAACAGTCCGCCGATGAGGTGCTTGGTGGCAAGCTCGACGACCAGTTCCCGCTCGTGGTCTGGCAGACCGGCAGTGGTACGCAGAGCAACATGAACGTCAACGAGGTCATCGCCGGACGGGCCAACGAACTGGCTGGCAACGGTCGCGGCGGCAAGTCGCCGGTCCATCCGAACGATCACGTCAACCGCTCCCAGAGCTCCAACGATTGCTTCCCAACCGCCATGCACATCGCGGCGGCGCAAGCGGTAAAAGAGCAGTTGCTGCCCGCCATCGCCGAGCTCTCCTCGGGGATCGCCGAACAGTCGTCGCGCTACATGACGCTGGTGAAAACCGGCCGCACGCACATGATGGACGCGACCCCGATCACCTTCGGTCAGGAGCTGTCGGCCTACGTGGCACAGCTCGACTATGCCGAAAAGAGCATTCGTGCGGCCCTCCCCGCTGTCTGCGAACTGGCTCAGGGCGGTACCGCCGTCGGCACCGGCCTCAATTCTCCCCATGGTTTTGCCGAAGCGGTGGCCGCTGAACTGGCAGCGCTGTCGGGTTTGCCGTTCGTCACAGCACCCAACAAATTCGCCGCGTTGGCCGGTCACGAGCCGTTGACCGCACTGTCCGGCGCACTGAAAACCCTGGCCGTGACGTTGATGAAAATTGCCAACGATTTGCGCCTACTGGGTTCGGGCCCGCGTGCCGGTCTGGCGGAAGTCAAATTGCCCGCCAACGAACCTGGCAGCTCGATCATGCCTGGCAAGGTCAACCCGACGCAGTGCGAAGCACTGTCGATGCTGGCGTGCCAAGTCATGGGCAACGACACCACGATCACCTTTGCAGCCAGTCAGGGTCACCTGCAGCTGAACGTGTTCAAACCGGTGATCATTCACAACCTGTTGCAATCGATCCGGTTGCTGGGCGACGGCTGCCGCAACTTCAACGAACACTGCATCGCAGGCATGGAGCCTGACGCCGGGAAGATGGCTGAGCACCTGGAGCGCGGCCTGATGTTGGTCACGGCGCTGAACCCACATATCGGTTACGACAAATCCGCGCAAATCGCCAAGAAAGCCTACAGCGAAGGGCTGACCCTGCGCGAAGCTGCGCTGCAACTGGGCTTCCTCACGGACGCCGAGTTCGACGCCTGGGTCCGTCCGGAGAAGATGCTCGAGGCCGGTAGCAATGGCTGAGCCGATCAGCGGCGCCACCCCACTGGAAGGGTATGGCAAACGCATCCTGATGGTCATCGGTACGCCGAAGACCATCAGCCTGGGTCACGCGCTGGGTGAGGCTTATGCCCACGGCGCGCGGAGTCAGGGTCATGTGGTGCGCGTGCTGAAGCTGGAAGAACTGGATTTCGACCCGGTGCTGCGTGGCGGCTATGAATCAAGTCAGACGCTGGAGCATGATCTGCTGGAGGCTCAGCGAGAGATTCATTGGGCCCAGCATCTGGTGTTCGTTTATCCCGTCTGGTGGGGCGGGCTGCCCAGCCTGCTCAGTGGATTCTTCGACCGGGTGTTCATGCCCGGTTTCGCCTTCAAGGCCCACGGCCGTCATCATCCGTCGAACGAGCTGCTCAAGGGCCGGACCGCCGAGTTGCTGGTGACGCTGGACACGCCTTCACGCTACTTTCGCTGGGTGCTCAAAGCCCCGGCGCATCGGCAGATGACGAAGGCGATTCTGGAGTTCTGCGGGATCAAAACCACCCGCCTAACGGAATTTTCCCCGGTTCGCACGTCGACCGAGGAACAGCGGCAGCAGTGGATTCATCACGCTGAAGCGCTGGGTAAACGCTGACCCCTCATCGTGTGAAAGCCAGTCATCCTCACAACACCGCAATACCTGTAGGAGACGTCCGAGGTTACGAGGGCAGCGAAAGCGGTGTATCAGCCAACATCTTTATCGCTGACGTACTGCATTCGTCCAACCGCAGTCCACAGCAAACCTGTTCCTGGTGTGTGACCGTGCATTTCATTGAACCGACTTCACCGCCCTGCATCCAACGCCTGGAGTTCGGAGTAAAGTGTCATTCGGCCAGCCGATTTTTCCGTCTCACGCTGTGGAGAAATCGTTGAGCAGCCGGACACAGGTTTAGCCGTCCTGAATCGTTTTTCAACCATCCTCCCCAGCGCGGAGAAGGCTATGTTAAGCAAGCGTGAGCAAGATCCCGAGACCGCCGTGCACTTTCGCAGCGACCGCGTCTCTCGCGTCAACGGCCTGTATTTTTTCAGTACCCGGGAAAACACCCTCGAAGGCCCTTTTTTCAGCAAAGAGGACGCCGCGCGGGAGACGGAAGCGTATATCCGACGCATGCAGGGCGCCCGACCTTCACAGGCTGAACACCCCTCTTCCTCCCTTAACGGCTGACCGTCAGGAATGATTGCGGCGAAACGTCTGCTCCCCCATCGCCGCAATCTGTCCTTCGATCAACGCATCGAACGGCGTTAGCAGCGGCTCGAACGAACGATCCGGTTCCAGCGTGCGCAGCGCGTGGGTAATCGCTTCCAGGGTGGACAACGCTTCAGCGCCGGGCGCCTTGCGCAACCGGTAACGCGAGGGCGGTGGATTGTCCAGCGTCACTCGCGGCAAGGCTGCCAAGAGTGGATTGAGGTGCAGCAGTTTGCGGGCCTTGCGCCAGGTGCCGTCGGGAATCACCAGCAACACGGGTTCCGCCTCGTCCGCTTGCGCGATGAGGGTCGTCGCGCCCTCCCCCGGAAATAACAGCCTGGCCTGATAACCCGGCACGTCGAGCAGCGTCTCAAGATCGTCGAACACCTCGCCCACGACCAACTCGGCATTGTTCAAGCCCAGCACCGCAAGGCGCGCCGTGTTCAAGGCGTGATTGACCTCGCTGGGGTGCTGCAGGATCAGCACGCGGGTGCGACTGTCGAGGGCGGGAATCAGCGCGCACAAGCAATGATTCTCGGGACGCAGGCAACGCTCACAGCGAGCACGGGACATGGGCAGGGCCTCTTAAAGCGGGTTGAGCTGCGCTTTGAGCAGGTCGCGGAAGGTCTGAATCAGAGGCTCGCGGCTCCGTCCCCGGCGCAGGATCATCGAGAATGGCGCCTGGTAGCCGAACGTCGCTGGCAACAGCACACGCAGATGCCCGGAGTCGACCCAGGACTGTGCGTAATGCTCTGGCAGATAACCGATGTACGCACCGGAAAGCACCAGAATCAGTTGCGCCTCCATACTCTCCACGGTGGCAGCACTGTGTTTGAAACCGTGCCGGGCCAGTTCCGCCTGACTCCAGTACCCACGACCGACCATGCGTTGCTGAGTGATCACCGGCTCCGGGATCCGCCGTTCGGCAAACAACGGGTGGCGGCTACTGCAATACAGCCAGTGCTGTTCGCGGTAGAGCGGCTGATAGAGCAGACCGTTCATGCGCGTGGAAAAAGAACCGATGGCCAGGTCCAGCCGGTTATCCAGCACACCCAGTTGCAGTTCATAAGGGCTCATCACCGAGAGGTGCAAATGCACGGCCGGGTGCTCTTCACTGTACGCGCCGATCACCTCTGCAAACGGCAGCGCCCGATCACTGACCGTCGAGTCCAGCACCCCAAGGTTCAACGTTCCGCGCAGCTCGCCCTTGAGCGCTGCCGCATAGAGCTCGAAACCCTCAAGCTCACCCAGCAGGCGCAAGGTTTCCTGATGGAACAACTCGCCCTTGCTGGTCAGACTGAAACCGCCCCGACCACGGTGGCACAAGACGATACCCAGCGCCGACTCGAGCTGACTCATGTACGTGCTGATCGCCGACGTCGACAGATTGAGTTCCTGTTGCGCGCTGGCAAAGCCCTGATGGCGCACCACACAGACGAAGATACGTAGCAGTTTCAGATCGGGTAGTGCGTTGGCCATGATGTTTCCGGGACAGGTTGTCGCTGTAGCAATTCGCGCAGCTTACCCGATACTTCAGAAATCTCTGAACTAAGTATTTTGCCTCAGCGATTGTTCGCAGCCAGCGTGGTTCGCAGAATCGGCACAGCTTCTGCAACGCACGACGTGCTTCCAACAATTATTAATCACCCACCGATGAGGCAATCCCGTGGACAAGATTTTCCACCAACCACTGGGCGGCAACGAAATGCCGCGCTTCGCCGGCATCGCCACCATGATGCGTCTGCCACACCTGCAATCGGCCGAGGGCCTTGATGCCGCCTTTATTGGCGTGCCATTGGACATCGGCACGTCGCTGCGGGCGGGCACCCGCTTCGGACCTCGCGAAATCCGCGCCGAATCGGTGATGATCCGTCCGTACAACATGGCCACGGGCGCTGCGCCTTTCGATTCCCTTTCCGTTGCCGACATCGGCGACGTGGCGATCAACACCTTCAATCTGCTGGACGCCGTTCGCATCATCGAAGAAGCCTACGACGGCTTTCTCGAACACGGCATCATCCCGCTGACGCTGGGCGGCGACCACACCATCACCCTGCCGATCCTGCGTGCCATCCACAAGAAACACGGCAAGGTCGGCCTGGTCCACATCGACGCCCATGCTGACGTCAACGACCACATGTTCGGCGAGAAGATTGCCCACGGCACAACGTTCCGCCGCGCGGTGGAAGAAGGCCTGCTGGATTGCGACCGTGTGGTGCAGATCGGTCTGCGCGCTCAGGGTTACACCGCGGAAGACTTTAACTGGAGCCGCAAACAGGGCTTCCGCGTAGTGCAGGCTGAAGAGTGCTGGCACAAGTCGCTGGCACCGTTGATGGCTGAAGTGCGCGAGAAAGTCGGCGGAGGCCCGGTGTACCTGAGCTTCGACATCGACGGCATCGACCCGGCTTGGGCGCCAGGCACCGGAACGCCGGAAATTGGCGGTCTGACCACCATTCAAGCCATCGAAATCATCCGCGGCTGCCAGGGCCTCGACCTGATCGGTTGCGATCTGGTAGAAGTCTCGCCGCCTTACGACACCACCGGTAACACCTCGCTGCTGGGTGCCAACCTGCTGTACGAAATGCTATGCGTGCTGCCGGGTGTGGCGCACCGCTGAAAGATTGAGGTCCGTCGCTGGCCCAAGGCCTCAATGAGGGATGGCTGGCGAACCCGAATCCGGTGGGAGCGAATTCATTCGCGAAAAATGGTTCAGGCGATGGAAATGAATTGCCCTACCGGCCCTTCGCGAATGAATTCGCTCCCACGGGTTCAACTCAGCGCAGACCTGCGAACCAGACTGAATAAAAATTCACCCGCTGACTGCCCGCGCCGTCTCAGCCGGATGAAGTGCGATTCACTATAAAAACAATGATCGGAGACACCCCATGGCTTTAGATATTTTTGTCGTGCTGATTTACGCAGCCGGCATGCTGGTGTTGGGCTGGTATGGCATGCGCAAAGCCAAGACCCATGAAGATTATCTGGTTGCCGGTCGTAACCTCGGCCCCAGCCTCTATATGGGCACCATGGCCGCCACCGTTCTGGGCGGCGCTTCCACCGTCGGCACCGTTCGCCTGGGTTACGTGCATGGCATTTCCGGTTTCTGGCTCTGTGCCGCACTGGGCCTGGGCATCATCGCGCTTAACCTGTTCCTCGCCAAACCGCTGCTCAAGCTGCGTATCTTCACCGTCACCCAGATCCTCGAAAAACGCTACAACCCGATGGCCCGTCAAGCCAGCGCCGTGATCATGCTCGCCTACGCGCTAATGATCGGCGTGACCTCCATCCTCGCCATTGGCACCGTCATGCAGGTGCTGTTCGATCTCCCGTTCTGGCTGTCGGTCGTGTTGGGTGGTGGCGTGGTTGTCGTGTATTCGACCATCGGCGGCATGTGGTCGCTGACCCTGACCGACATTGTCCAGTTCGTGATCAAGACCGTCGGCTTGATGTTCATCCTTTTGCCGATCTGCCTGTACCGCGTGGGCGGCTGGGACGAACTGGTCGCCAAGCTGCCCGCGTCGAGCTTCAGCTGGACCACCATCGGCTGGGACACCATCATCACCTACTTCCTGATCTACTTTTTCGGCATCCTGATCGGTCAAGACATCTGGCAGCGCGTGTTCACTGCCCGTACCGAAAAAGTCGCCCAATACGCCGGTTCCGTGGCCGGCATTTACTGCATCGTCTACGGCCTGGTCTGCGCCCTGATCGGCATGGCGGCGCACGTCTTGCTGCCTGACTTGAGCAATGTCAACACCGCATTCGCCGCGATCGTCAAAGCTGCCCTGCCAGACGGCATCCGTGGCCTGGTCATCGCCGCCGCGCTCGCCGCCATGATGTCCACCGCCAGCGCGGGCCTGCTGGCTGCGTCCACCACGCTGACCGAAGACCTGCTGCCGAAACTGCGTGGCGGCAAGCAATCGAGCCTGGGCATCAACCGTCTTTCCACGGCCCTGACCGGCCTGGTCGTGCTGGCGATTGCGCTGGTGGTCAATGACGTCATCAGCGCGCTGACGCTGGCGTACAACCTGCTGGTGGGCGGCATGCTTATCCCGTTGATCGGCGCGATCTACTGGAAACGCGCCACCACGGCGGGTGCGATCACCAGCATGACCCTGGGCTTTATCACGGCACTGGTGTTCATGTTCAAGGATGGCCTGGACGCCAACACACCGATCTACTACAGCCTGGCGGTGGGTCTGGTGAGCTTTGTACTGGTGAGCCTGGTATCGCCACGCCCGGTCGCGTTGCCCCGTACAGCGTGATTGCGCAATCGCCTCAGGCGTAACGCGTCTGAAACACATCAGGGTGCCTTCGGGCACCCTTTTTTATTCGCCGTTACAAAAAATCGGCACGAACGAAGCAATCCCATCCCCGAAAGTTGGACTAGCCTTGATCAGGACAGCACGATGGCAAGGGGCCGTAACAGTGCGTTAATAAGGGAGAAGTGACCGTTCAGGCTGTCCCGCGACAACCCTCTGTTTTTGAAGTCGGGGTGATTTTCGAATACGTCAAACCAGAGGATTGCCATGAACCGTACCGAGGTCAAACAGCACGTTATCGATACACTCGGAAAAATCCTTGTCGACAAGTCCCTGATCCAGGAAAAAGACGACGCTCTGTTGAGTGAGCTGGTGCTGGACGAGGAAGATTTCACCGAGTTCTTCACCAGTCTGCAGGCCGACTTCAACATCGTTCTGCCGCATCGGATCAAGGCCGATATCTCCCACCTTCCCGAACATTCGGCTTACAGCCAATTGACGCTTCAAGGTCTGGTCGACTTGATACTGACGCAAATGAAAGGCAGGAAACAGCATTGAACGCAGATGCGTTCGATTCCGGTATGAGTGGAGTGTGCGAGGAAACGTCGCCGACTCAATCCGTGGCGAATCGTCTGACTACCCAGCGGGAAGCCTTGGCGGGCTATCGGGCGATAGCACCGCTGTCAGTTACGTTGAGATCTGACCTGAGATCAGCGGCGCGGACGACGACGCTCATCATCATCGCTACGCACAGGAATGGGCTGCAATTTTGGCCGCTCTATCAAACCCAATGCGACACCCACGTCGTGAAGCCATTCTTGCAATTTACTGTTCATATAACGCCCCCTTCAGGGAAATACCCGGCAGCCAACTTCTGATCCGCCTAGGCAGATCATAGTGCTAAGTCGCACTTTACGCCTGCTACCGAGTGTCGCGGCAGGAAATTTTCCCTTTCTTTACGTTAAGACATTTCAGAGCCGGAAAACCCGACGCCGTGCGACCCGCGGCGGCGGTCCATCAAAAACGTTTCAGCCAGCCACCGCCGTGGACATCGTCACCCCTTCATGGGCCTGGCTGTGTCGGGCAAACAGGAAGAACAAGCCGCCGCCGAGGAAGCAGCCCGTGAACCAGGCGAAGTTCGCCATTGGCTGCAGCGCCGGGATGAAGGTGATTGCGATGCCTGCCAGTGTCGCCAGAATCAGCGCCTTGACGGCGGTGTAGTTAACGCCGCCGTTGTACCAGTACCGGCCGGTCGGACCGTCGTTGAACAGGGCGTCCACGTCGATTTGTTGCTTCTTGATGAGGTAGTAGTCCACCAGCAGGATGCCGAACAGCGGGCCGATGAACGCCGCCAGGACGTCGAGCGTGTAGTGGATCACTTGCGGGTTATTGAACAGGTTCCACGGTGTGATGAAGATCGACGCCACGGCCGCGATCATGCCACCCACTCGCCAGCTGATCTTGCTGGGTGCGACGTTGGCGAAGTCAAACGCCGGGGATACAAAGTTGGCGACAATGTTGATACCGATGGTGGCCGTCACGAAAGCGAAAGCCCCCAGCAATACCGCCACGTTGTTGTCGATCCGCGCCACGGTGGCGATCGGGTCGTGCAGCATTTCGCCGAACACCGGCAACGTGCCTGAAACGATGACCACCGTTACCAGCGAGAACGCCAGAAAATTCACCGGCAAGCCCCAGAAATTGCCCCGGCGTACCTCAGACATGCTGCGGCAGTAGCGACTGAAGTCGCCGAAGTTGAGCGTCGGGCCGGAGAAGTAGGACACCACCAGCGCGGTGGCCATGATCACTTGCGAAAACGCTTCCCAGCCCGTCAGCGACTTCTCGGACAGCGTGAAGCTGATGTTCGCCCAACCGGCTTTCCAGACGATCCAGCCCGCCAGCAGGAACATCACGGCGTATACCACGGGGCCGGCCCAATCGATGAAGCGACGAATCGAGTCCATGCCCGTCCAGAAGACTGCGGCCTGCACCACCCACAAGGCCAGGAAACCGAACCATCCCAGGTAGGAAAGCCCCGCGAACTGGGATTCAGCGTAAACCGACATCTGCGGGAAAAAACGCAGCACCACAATGATCAACGCACTGGACGCCAGGTAAGTCTGAACGCCGTACCACGCGACCGCGATCAGGCCACGAATCACGGCCGGAATGTTTGCACCGAACACGCCGAACGCCAGTCGGCAAATCACCGGGTACGGCACGGCCGCTTGCTGGCTTGGTTTGGCGAGCAGATTGGCGATCACCTGAATAATGCAGATGCCGACCAGCAGCGCGATCAGCACTTGCCAACTGGCCAGTCCCAGCGCGAACAGGCTGGCGGCAAACACATAACCGCCGACGCTGTGCACGTCACTCATCCAGAACGCAAAAATGTTGTACCAGGTCCACTTCTGCGGCAGTGGCCCCAGGTCCTGGTTGTACAAGCGGGGGCTGTAACCTTTGGGCATTGGCTCGGTCATCGCAATTCTCCCTGTGAGGACGAACGGGCTCCCGGACCAGCACTGCCGACACACTGCGTACGGGAGCGCATGTGGGTTGTATACGAATCAACAGGCAGAATGCGTGCCATGGCGTTTTTTTGAACGCCAAATTATCTCTAAATAGCGGTTTTCAAAGCGCTGACAAGGTGTGAATGAGCGTACAGCCGACGTTGAGACGGACACCGTGACGCACGTTCGCAGTGCAGCCGTGCCTGATGGCGGTGCGAAATTGGGAATAATTTCCGAACCACCCAAATGTTGTATACAAAGGTCTAGTTAATTGTCTGAATCAAAACCGGAGTTTCATTTCATATCGACGGTGGCGATGGTGAATCGCCCCGTTCGGTCAAGCAAACGCCTTAACGGCAGATTCAATCCGGCAACTGCACCAGTCCGTCTTCATCGGTCATCGCGCGTTCAAGCAAATCGGCTGGCAGATTCTTGCTCGCCCGAGCGCCCAAGAGCTTCAGTTGCTCGCTACGACTGACAAGGTTGCCGCGTCCTTCGACCAGCTTGTTCCGCGCTGCACCGTAGGCTTTGTCCAGCTGCTGCAAGCGACTGCCGACCTCGTCCAGATCCTGGATGAACAGCACGAACTTGTCATACAGCCAGCCCGCTCGTTCGGCGATCTCTCGTGCATTCTGACTCTGACGCTCCTGTTTCCACAGGCTGTCGATGACACGAAGCGTGGCCAGCAAGGTGGTCGGGCTGACAATGACGATGTTGCGATCAAAGGCATCCTGAAACATGGTCGGTTCGGCCTGCAGCGCCGCGGAAAAAGCTGCTTCAATGGGTACGAACAGCAAGACGAAGTCCAGACTGTGCAAACCTTCCAGCCGTTTATAGTCTTTACCGGACAACCCTTTGACGTGATTACGCAGTGACAGGACGTGCTGCTTCAGCGCGGCCTGCGCGATCACGTCGTCGTCGGCCGAGACATACTGCTGATACGCCGTCAGGCTGACCTTGGCGTCCACAACGACCTGTTTGTCGCCTGGCAGCATGATCAGCACATCGGGTTGGAAGCGCTCGCCATCCGGACCTTTCAGACTGACCTGCGTCTGGTACTCGCGGCCCTTCTCGAGGCCGGCGTGTTCAAGCACCCGTTCAAGAATCAATTCTCCCCAGTTGCCCTGGGTTTTCTGGCCCTTGAGGGCGCGGGTGAGGTTGGTTGCCTCATCGCTCAAGCGCTGATTGAGCTGTTGCAGGCGCTCCAGCTCCTTGCCGAGGGAGAACCGCTCGCGTGCTTCCTGTTGATAGCTCTCTTCCACACGTTTCTCGAACGACTGGATGCGCTCTTTAAGCGGGTTGAGCAACTGCCCCAACTGCTGCTGGCTGGTCTCCGCGAAACGCTGCTCACGCTCATCGAAAATTTTCCCTGCCAACTCGGCAAACTGCGCGCGAAGTTCATCCCGCGAGCCCTGCAGGTCATTCAGGCGTTGCTGGTGGCTCTCCTGCTGCTCACGCAGTTCGGCGTTGAGTGACGCGCACTGCGAATCCAGGCGACGTAATTCGACTTCCTTGTTGCTGCGCTCCTGCGCCCAGTCTGCCTGTGCCTGACGCGCCGCTTCATGTTGCTGGCGCAGCAACTCCACCTCACGGCGCAACGCTGCAAGATCCGCCTGTTTGACGGCATTGGCCTGGCCCAGATCGCTGATTTCATCGCGGCAAGCATCGAGCTGCGCGTTAAGCCCGTCCTGAGCCATCTGCGCGTTGCTCAAGCGCTCGTCGAGCAACGCCGACTCCGCCTCTTGCAACGTCACGCGGCGCTGCAGTTGCCACGCCAGCGCCAGCAGCGGCACCGCCGCCGCACCCAATCCCAGCAACAGGCTGGTGAGGTCCAAAGCCATCAACATTTCCCAACTCCACAATTCATGCTGGCGGCATTATGCGCAGAAGCGGACATGAATTCAGATTCCGATTCAGCGATCGAGGCGTGAAAGCAATGAGAAATGAGCGGCGAGGAAAGAGAGCGTCGTTCAGCTTCGCAAAAGCGCGGACTAGAGCAACCCATTGGGACAATCCACAGAACCTGTGGATAACTCAGTGGACAACGCCCCTTTAACCCCCGCAAACGCAGGTAGAATGGGGCCTGCGTTCAAACTGACGATTTTTTCACCAACAAAAAAAAGCGATGCTTTTCATTGACTTAATAAATCGTTGCCTGAAATCAGCCTCTTACGAGCGAATATGACAGTGAGATGGCAGCTAAACGCGTTAATGTGCACAAGTCAATTCCCCATTCCTATAAGCGACGCTTCGAGCAGCGTCAGTCGCGTCTTGACCCTCGAAGATGCGGCGAATAGCCACCTAAGCACTGCGCATCGCGACGCTTTTTTTAACAGAGCCCTTCCCTTCGGCTGTCAAATCCGTTAGCATCGCCGCCGTTAGTACCAAGCTGAAAGTCAATTCTGATCGAACAAATCCCCCAGCCATGATTTGCTGCTGAGCAATCAGACTGAAAAAAGGGATCGATCACCTCGATGGTTTCCAGACATGAACTTGCACAGCCTGACGAATAGTCGCAGGTGTGAAAAAGCGTTCATGGCCTGCTCAAACCAGCCTGCAAATTGATCAGGATCTTCACCCCGAGCATCGAACCTTTGCTCCTGTTGTGTCGCCTGCCCTCCTAAGTACCTACCAGTCAGCCCAGCGCCACATGATAACCGCGCTTCAACTGGCTGCTTTTGTTCCAGACAGGTTCTGCGCCCTACCCTGACTCGCATTCGAGCATCGGTCCGCGTTTACTGGAACGTTTTTATTTTGCACGCCTCTTATTGCGTGTCGATTCAGGAAACACCATTACATGACTACTCATATTCAGACTCAAAACGCGATTCGTACCCTTACAAACGCCTTCGCACCGATGGACTGCCTGATCATGGCGGCCCGCAAAGGCTGCTTCAGCTTCACCATCGTCAACGAACACGGTATCGCGCGCCACAGCGAGCGCCTGTATCCCGATCAGTACTCCAGCGCCGAACCGCTGCAGGCCGTGATCGAGCGCACGCGTCAGGCACTGACAGCCTGATACCGTTCGTCGGCTGAAAAAATCGGGCACCCGAGCCTCACCCTTAAACGGTGGGGCTTTTTTGTGTCTGTTTTCCTTATGGAAAAGTGTGCAGCCTAATCGCTGGGCGACCTATAGCGCGCTGTGCAAATCGGGAAATATTTTAAAAACAGCTCTTTACACCGCAAATATGACACTACACTTCAAGTCAAGCGGTCTGAGCCGCTTCCGGTGGACCCAACCCAGATCACCGCTGCCAAGCACCAGGGCCCACCGGCTCATTCACTTCCCGAGGGTGTTATGGGAATCGCCGCCAGTGACCTGTGCCGTCATGTGATCCGCCCTACGCTGATCTATCTCGGCCGCCATCATCCCAGAGCAGAATCATTGCTGCTTGCTGTTGCCGCCAGCCAGTCCGCACTGGGCGCAGAACTCGACACCCAGCGGGGGCACGGCCTCTACAGCATCTCCGACACCCTTCACCACAAAGTCTGGGACGAATACCTGGCGAAGGACCCCGACCTCGCCAGCCTGGTCAGAGGCCTGGCCAGCCAGCACGCCTTTCTGAGTGGTCCGGACCTGGAACTCACCGTCAACTTGCGTTACTCCACCGCGATTGCCTGGCTGATGGTCGAGGCCAGCCATCTCTCGTTGCCTGCCGAAGATGATTTGCTGGGGATGGCTCGAATTTGGCGCCGGATATTTCAGCCCCAAGGTCGCCTCCAGGATTTCACGACGGCTTGGCAAACTACAGTTCGCCCCCTGTTTCAGGCCGAACCGGCCATTTTGTGACTTTGCGGTTTCGCTGACGTTCGCAGCAATTCTTCCGGATTGTCCTACAAGAACTGCTCTATCTCGGGTGATCCAGCCTATAGCGCGTTATGAAAAATATTGGTAATTTCCGCGCGGTGATCAACAAGGAGTTCTAACAATGAAAAAAACAATGATCAAATCCAGCCTCAGTCTCGCCATTACACTCGCCTCCACCCAGATTTTCGCATCCGGTTTTGCCCTTAACGAACAGAGCATCAGTGGTATGGGGACCGGCTATGCGGGCCGTTCCTCCTCAGCCGATGATGCCAGCACCGTTTACGGCAACCCGGCCGGCATGTCGCGCCTCAAACGCCAGCAAGTGACTGTGGGCGTTGCCGCGATCGACGCCAAGACTGACATCTCCGATACAAGCGGCAGAAGCAGCGGCACCAACAAAGGCGACATGGTTCCGTTCATCGCTGTGCCAATGGGTTTCTACGTTAACCCTGTCGATGAACACTGGGCCTTCGGCCTGGGCGTTTACGCCCCGTTCGGTCTGGTCACCGACTACGAAAGCAGCTTCCAGGGCCGTAACTTCGGCAGCAAGAGCATCGTTAAAGTCGTCACCTTCCAGCCAACGATCAGCTACGCGTTCAACGACAAGGTGTCGATCGGTTTTGGTCCGACCATCAACCGCATCTCCGGCGCTCTGGAATCGAACCCGAACCTGAGCGGCATCACCGCTCCAATCACCGGTCGTCCAGCGGGCGACGGTCGCGTTCAGGTCAAAGGCGACGACGTCGGCTATGGCTTCAACGCCGGTATCCTTGTGCAGGCGACCGACACTACCAGCGTGGGCCTGACGTATCACTCGAAAGTCACCTACAAGCTTGATGGCCACACTGAGGTCACTCCCGGTGCAGGCGTTCCTCCAGCGCTGCTGAGTGCAGGGCGTTATGACGCCAAGCTCAGCCTGGACACGCCAGAGTCGGTCGACTTCTCGGTCACGCAGTCGATGAACGATGCGTGGAAGGTCTATGCGGGCGCGACCTGGACTCGCTGGAGTCGTCTGGAGGACATCACCGTCAAGAACTCCGGCGTGAGCGGTGGTGCTCTGGCACCTCGTCTGTTCGGCACCATCACTGAGGAGCAAAACTGGCACGACACCTGGGCTTATGCCATCGGCACCTCTTACCAGTTGAATAAGCAGTGGGTGCTGCGTACCGGCCTGTCGTTCGACCAGTCGCCTACCAACAACGAGAACCGCTCGCCACGTATCCCGAGTGGCGATCGTACAATCTTCAGCCTGGGCGCCGGCTACAACCTGTCTGACGACCTCACCATCGACGTTGCTTACTCCTACCTGAAAGAAGAAGACGTCAAGGTTCGCAACGTCAGCCCACTGGGTCAGACGTACAACGCCAAGTATGAAAACAGCGCCAACGGCTTCGGCCTGGGCCTGACTTACCGCTTCTGATGCAGTCGGCGGGACCGGCAGATCACCGGTTCGCCAGACAGAAAACCCCGCAGCCAGCAATGGCTGCGGGGTTTTTCGTTATGGAGGGGACAAACCTGTCGCTTGAGAATCAGGGCCTGGACGCGATCGCTTTCTCGATTGCCGAAATCAGCTGCGGATCGTCCGGCGTGGTTGTGCTCGGGAAACTGGCCACGACGTTGCCTTTGCGGTCCACCACGTACTTGTAGAAATTCCAGCGTGGCGCATTGCTCTGTTCTGCGAGCACCTTGAACAGGTTGATCGCATCGGAACCGCGAACCGGCTGGGGCTCGGTCATGGTGAACGTCACACCGTAATTGACATAGCAGACCTTGGCGGTTTCAGCGGCGTCGTTGGACTCCTGCTTGAAGTCGTCGGAAGGCACGCCGAGCACCTCCAGCCCCTGGCCCTTGAAGCGTTGATTGAGGGCTTCCAGGCCTTTGAACTGCGGCGCGAAGCCACAGAAGCTCGCGGTATTGACCACCACCATTGGTTTGCCGGCGAATTGTTTACACAGGTCGATATCCTGCTTCGCCCGCAGCTTGGGCAAATCACCTTGCAACAACGGCGGGCAGTCGGCCGCCATCGCAGCGCCGCTGATGGCGAACATTAGAAGAGGAAGGCAGATCCAGCGAGTTCTCATGACGGCGTCCATTCAAGGCAGGAAGTTCGTCCCACGCTACTCCCTGCCATCGCGGCTGCCTAGCCGGTCGTATGATTTACACGACACACCGACCTGTGACCTCCCTGCAGGAGCGACTCGCGCCTAGAGGCATTGCATCGAGCAGAATCCAGATCAAACCGACAGCGCCAACACCACCAGAACCAGCACCTCAAGCAGCTCCAGCGTCGCGCCGGCGGTATCTCCGGTGCTGCCGCCCAGACGCCTGAGCATCAGTCGCCGCAGCCAGAAAAAGCCAGCGGTCGCCGCCAGCACTGCTGCAACACCTGCCCAGCCGGCGATCAGCACACACGCGGTGGCAGTGATCCCCAACACCTTGAAACCCAGCGGCCGCGGCAGGTGCTCGGCCAATGCCTGGCCCAGCCCGCCCGCGCGCACGTAAGGCGTGTTGAGGAACAATCCCAGCATCGCCGCCCGGCCGATGACCGGCGCCAGCAGCAATCCCACACTGTGACGACTCTCGATCAACGCTAGCAGCGCCGTGAATTTCAACAGCAGCACGATCACCAGCGTCACCACCGCGATCGGCCCGCTGCGAGGGTCTTTCATGATCGTCAGGGTCCGCTCTCGGTCGCCGAATCCACCGAGCCAGGCGTCGGCACTGTCCGCTAGCCCATCCAGGTGTAGACCGCCGCTCAACAACACCCAAGCAGCCAGCAACAAGGCAGCGTGCAGAAACAGGGGTGCGCCGTGGAGCAGCAGATTCAGCGCCATCAGCATGGAACCGAATAGCACGCCCACGGCGGGATAGAACAGGAGTGATCGGCCCAGCTCTTGGGGCGTTGGCATGCCCGGCAAACGAATCGGCAAGCTGCTGAGGAATTGCAAGGCGATCCAGAACGGCAGCATCTAGACCTCCGTCAACGAGCCGTCAGCTGCAACATTCAAGCTGAACAACCCACCATGACCCACGATCACTTGCAGCAGCTGTTCACGAGGCAACCCTCGGGCCTGAGCCAGCAACAGGCGCATCACCCCGCCGTGACTGACCACCAGAAGGCGCTCGCCCTCATGGCTGCGCTGCAACCGCTCCACCGCACCCAGAACCCGTTCGGAAAAGGCCAACACGGGTTCGCCATTGGGCGGCGTGAAGGTGTAGGGATTTTCCCAAAAACGGCCGAGCCCCTCGGCGTCTGTCTCCATCAATTGCGCGGTGCCAATCCCTTCCCAGTCGCCAAAATGCAGCTCCTGCAGATCGCTTTCCAGATGCAAAGGCAACGACAGCCGCGCCGACAGCTCTTCAGCAAACCGCGCGCAACGTTGCAGTGGCGAACTCACGATATGATCCCAAGGCCCCGCCTCGATTACCGCGGCACGCATCTGCTGCCAGCCGAGGTCGGTCAGGGCATCATCGAGACTGCCTCGCAGACCGCCGCCGAGCACGGTTTCGCCGTGACGAAGCAGGTCAAGACGCAAGGTCATGCCGGACGGTCCGCCACGGCCGCTTCAGCGAAGGTCGCCATGCCGTTGTGCAGCTCGCAGGCCAGTCGCAGCAACGGCACGGCCAGCGCAGCGCCACTGCCCTCGCCCAGGCGCAAACCCAGTTCCAGCAGCGGCTCGGCCTGCAACGTTTCGAGCACGTGGCGATGGCCTGGCTCGGCGCCACGGTGACCGAAGAACAACCACTGACGACACGAAGGATTGATACGCACCGCCACCAGCGCGGCCACCGTGCAGATAAAACCGTCCACCAGCACGGCAATGCCTTCTTGCGCGCACGCCAGATACGCGCCCACCAGCGCCGCCATTTCGAAGCCGCCCAACGCGCGCAGGCTGCCCAGCGCGTCACCGGCCTGTTCGGCGTGCAGTTGAAGCGCCTGCTCGATCACCTTCGCCTTGTGATGGATGCCCTGCGCATCAAGCCCTGTACCCGGCCCGACCAGCAGCGGGGCCGGACAATTGAGCAGCGAGCACGCCACCGCGCTGGCCGCCGTGGTGTTGCCGATGCCCATTTCGCCGCCGATGAACAACTCGGTGCCGGCCGCCTTGGCGCGAAGTACGCTGTCGCGACCGCCCGCCAGCGCGGCCTCCAGTTGCGCCTGGGTCATCGCCGGTCCTTTGGCGAAATTGGCGGTGCCCGCTCCCAGATTGAGATGGCGGACACCCGGCAGGTTCAGCGGCGACACCGTGCCGAGATCCACCACATCCAGTTGCGCGGACAGTTGCCGGGCCAGCACGCTGATCGCCGCGCCGCCCATGATGAAGTTGTGCAGCATTTGCCCGGTGACGGCCTGGGGATAGGCCGAAACACCTTCAGCAACCACGCCATGATCCCCGGCAAAAATGGCGATCCAGACGTTGCCGACGCTCGGCTTCACTCGACCTTGCAGACCGGCCAGTTGCACGGCCACCGCTTCCAGCTGGCCCAGTGAACCGGTCGGTTTGGTCAATTGCTGCTGTCGGGCCAGCGCCTGCTCGCGGCTGTGTTCGTCGACTTCTCGTGCGGGGGCGAGCCACCAGGCATTACTCATAGTGCGGATCCTTTCAGGGTCATGGGCAGTCCGGCGACGGTGAATACCACGCGCTGGCAATGCTCGGCCAACGCCTGATGCAACCCGCCGGCTTCATCGACATAACGACGGGTCAGCTCACCGAGAGGCACGACGCCCAGCCCGGTTTCGTTGCTGACGAAAATGATTTCGCCGGGCAGTTCAGCCAGGCAATCGAGTAGAGATTCGCGCTCCTGCGCCAGTCGCTGCGGATCATCCAGCATCAGCAGATTGGTCAGCCACAGGGTCAGACAGTCCACCAACAGGCAACGGTCAGGCCCCGCGCTTTCCTTTAATACACGCGCCAGCTCAACCGGTTCTTCGATCAGCCCCCAGTGGTCCGGACGGCGCTGACGGTGCAGCGCCACGCGTTGGTTCATTTCACCGTCCAGCGGTTGACTGGTGGCGATGTACATCACCTCAAGTCCGCTGTCGCTGGCGAGTTTTTCCGCCAGCCGACTCTTGCCGGATCGCGCCCCACCCAGAATCAATTGCAGCATCAGGCTGGCTCCAGTCCGCAGAGTTCACGCAGCAACGGGCCATCCAGGTGCTTCTCCACCAGGTCGGCCAATCGTTCGATGTCGCGTTCGCGCAGGGCGTGGTAGTCCACCGTCTGAACGTTCTGCAGACCGGCCCAGCGCAGCAGCGCACTGCTCGACGCCGGGTTTTCGAACAGTCCGTGTAGATAGGTGCCCAGTACCTGGCCATCGGCACTGCGTGCGCCGTCGCAACGACCATCGCCGAGCTGCACCAGCGGGTTCTCCAGCGCAGGCCCTGTCGTCACGCCCGCATGAATTTCATAACCGCTGACGTTCGCGTCTTCCAGCGTCAGACGGCCGCGCACGTTGCGCAGTTGTTTTTCCTGCTCCAACACCGTACTCATGGCCAGCAATCCCAGACCGGGGCTTGACCCCGCTGCGCCCTCGAGGCCCAGCGGATCGTGCAGTTCCTCACCCAGCATCTGCAGCCCGCCGCAAATGCCCAGCACTTTGCCGCCGTAACGCAAGTGACGGCTGATCGCCGTGTCCCACCCGTTATTACGCAAGTAGGTCAGGTCGCTGCGCACGCTCTTGGAACCCGGCAGGATGATCAGGTCCGCCGCCGGAATCGGCTGGCCGGGCCCGACGAATTGCAGGTTCACTTGCGGGTGCAGGCGCAACGGATCGAAATCAGTGTGATTGCTGATGCGCGGCAGGACGGGCACGACGACGTTGAGCACCTGTTCGGCCTTGTCGGTCTGGCGCTGATCCAGACCGTCTTCAGCCTCAAGGTGCAAATCCATCACATACGGCAACACGCCCACCACCGGTTTGCCAGTGCGCTGTTCCAGCCAGTCGAGGCCCGGTTGCAATAACGCGATGTCCCCGCGGAAACGGTTGATGACGAAGCCTTTCACCCGCGCCTGCTCGCTGGGCGACAGCAGCTCTAGCGTGCCGACCAGATGGGCGAAGACGCCACCGCGATTGATGTCGGCCACCAGCAGGACCGGACAATCCACAGCTTCGGCGAAGCCCATGTTGGCGATGTCACCCGCACGCAGATTGATTTCGGCCGGCGAGCCCGCGCCCTCCACCATCACCACCGGCCACTGTTCGCTCAGCCGTTGATGCGATGCCAACACCGCTTTCATCGCGATCGCTTTGTAATCGTGATACGCCACGGCGTTCATGGTGGTCACCGCGCGACCGTGGATGATCACTTGTGCGCCGGTGTCGCTGTTGGGTTTGAGCAGAACCGGGTTCATGTCGGTGTGCGGTTCAAGGTGACAGGCCTGGGCCTGCACGGCTTGGGCACGCCCGATCTCGCCGCCGTCTGCGGTGACCGCGCTGTTGAGCGCCATGTTCTGCGGCTTGAACGGCACGGTGCGCACACCCTGACGCGTCAGCCAGCGGCACAACGCGGTCACCAGCGTGCTCTTGCCGGCATCCGACGTGGTGCCCTGCACCATCAGGGTCTTGCCGGTTTTCGGAGTGTTCATGCACGCTCCCGAGAAAATTCGCTCAAGGCCTTTTCCAGTCGCTGCCAGTCGGCCTCGTCCCGGGGCAGGCCAAACCGCAGGCTGCTGTTGTGCGGCCCGGCGTTCAGAAAGATGCGCAGCAAAATGCCGCGTTGCGCACAGAACTCATGCAGCTCGGCGGCCAGCGGCGTGATCAGCCATTGAAACAGCGCGCAGCCGCCTTGCGGTGCAAAACCGTGATGCGCCAGCAATGCTGCCAGCCTTTGACTGGCCTGCTCCGTTCGCTCGCGCTGCACGCGATGCCCTTCGACGTCGTCCAGACACGCCTGGCCGAGCATCCGCGTCGGCCCGCTGACCGACCATGGGCCGATCTGCCTGGCCAGCACTTTGAGAAAGCGTGACTCGGCAAGCACGAAACCGAGACGCACACCCGCCAGGCCGAAAAATTTACCGAACGAACGCAGCACGATCAGCCCGGGGCGCTGGGTTTCAGCCGCCAGACTCAACTGTGGCGTGTTGTCCATGAACGCTTCGTCCACCACCAGCCAACCGCCGCGCTGCGCCAGCTTTGCGTGCCATTCCAGCAAACGCTCCGGTGTCAGGCTCAGGCCCGTGGGGTTGTTCGGGTTGACCACCACCAGCACGTCGAGGGCGTCAATGAAACGCTCGACCTCATGCTCCAGCACCTCGCGCACCAGGAAGCCGTTGCTGCGCCACGCTTCGGCGTGTTCGGCATAACAGGGCGACAGCACACCGACTTTCCCTGCCTGACGCAGACGCGGCAGCGCCTGAATAGCCGCTTGAGAACCCGCGACCGGCAGCAGATCGGGTGCGCCGTAATACAGACGCGCTGCGCTCTCCAGACCGTCATCGGTTTCCGGGAGACGCGCCCACGCCGAGACGGGGATCGGCGGAATCGGCCAGGCCCACGGAGAGATGCCGCTGGACAGGTCGAGCCAGTCGCCCTCGGCGATGCCGTACTTCGCTACCGCGCCGCGCAGCCGGCCGCCATGCTCAAGCATAGAATTCAGTCCCCAGACAGAGGATCAGCAGCCACAGCCAGACGCCGCGCTGCACCAGTTGCCAACCACGATCAATGGAAGTCGCGTCGGCGGCTATGCCTTCGCCCAATTGCGGACGCTGATGCAGTTCACCGTGGTAGATCGCCGCACCGCCCAGCTCCACACCCAATGCACCGGCGCCCGCCGCCATCACGGGACCGGCGTTCGGGCTGTCCCATTTCGGCGCTTGGGTCCGCCAACAGCGCAAGGCGAGCCGGGTCTTGCCCAATAGCGCGTAGGTCAACGCCACCAGCCGCGCAGGAATGTAGTTAAGCAGATCGTCGATCTTGGCCGAGGCCCAGCCGAAACGCTCGAAGCGCTCGTTGCGATAACCCCACATTGCGTCCAGCGTGTTGCTCAGGCGATAGAGCACGACGCCCGGCGCGCCAAGGACCACAAACCAGAAAATGGCTGCGAATACCGCGTCGCTGCCGTTCTCCAGTACCGACTCGGTGGCGGCACGGGCGACTTCGGTGGCGTCCAGTTCAGAAGTCTGGCGACTGACCAGGTAACCCACACGACGGCGGGCTTCTTCCAGATCGTCGCCGCGCAGCGCCTGAGCCACCGGCTCGACATGCTCGCCCAGACTTCTCAAGCCGAGCGCGCAATACAGCGCCGCCACCTCCACCAGCCAGCCGATGTAGGGCAGCCAGCTGAAAAAGGTGATCACCACCGTCAGCGGCACGACGGCGATGAACCAGGCCGTCACACCATGGCTGCGCCAACCGCGACCGCCTGCGTTGAAACGTTGCTCGATGCGCTCGGCATAGCGCCCGAACGCCACCAGCGGGTGGTTTCGTTTTGGCTCACCGAGCAGCGCATCCAGCGCAACCCCGGCGACGCTCAACAACGCCACACTCATGGACTCACTCCCCATTTGTTCTCGTAAACCAGATCCTGCAACGGACGCGCCTGCGCCCAACCTTCCAATACCAGCATCGGCGCCGGATAGAATTCCTTGACCGGCCCCAGGCACAGAATCGCCAAGGGTTTTGAACCACTTGGCATCTCCAGCAATTGCCCAAGGGAAACCGGGTCGAACAGCGACACCCAGCCCATCCCCAGACCCTCGGCCCGGGCTGCCAGCCACAGGTTCTGGATCGCGCAGGACAACGACGCCATGTCCATTTCCGGCAACGTGCGCCGACCGAAAATGTGCTTCTCGCGGTCATCCATCAACGCAGCGACCAGCACCTCGGCGCAATCATTGATGCCTTCGACCTTGAGCCTCATGAAGTCATCGGAGCGCTCGCCCAGTGCCTCGGCGGTTCGTATCCGTTCTTGCTCGACCTGCGCCTGAATGCGGGAACGCAGTTGACGGTCAGTGATGCGGATGAAGCGCCACGGCTGCATCAAACCGACACTGGGGGCCTGATGGGCCGCTTCCAGCAGCCGCGCCAGCAACTCGGGCGCCACCGAGCCACCGCTGAAATGACGCATGTCCCGACGCTCGGCGATGGCCCGGTAAACAGCAGCGCGTTCTTCGTCGCTGAAGGCATGGTCAGTCATGGCCGACCTCTGGTTTCAGGCAGGTCGCTCAGTGAAGGCGGCCGAAAAACCTGTGGGAGCGAGCTTGCTCGCGAAAGCTGCATACCAGGCACTGACGGGGCATCGGATGTACCGACCTCTTCGCGAGCAAGCTCGCTCCCACAGGGTTTGAGGGTTCGGCCGGAAGATAATGTCCCTTGAGAACTGGACAGCGTCGAACACTGATTCATGGCAAGAACAGCGCCGCCATCGCCTTAGGATTGGACGGAAAATAAAAATGCACGTACGAGGCCGTCATTCTGCCGTCCCGATACACCGCCTCGGCGCCGCGACCGCCGTTGGGGCTGACGCCTCGGGCGATGGGAGTCAGCTCGGTGCTGGTCAGCGAGTGGTGATAGGTGTGCCCGCGCAGCGTACCTTCCGGCAACTCAACCGCTTGCAACGCCAAGGCGGCCAGACGCTTCTGCATCACCGCCTCGCCGTCGAGCAAACCCACCAGCTCAGCCCGTTGACCGTCGACATCGGTCAGCGCATTCAGCAGGTACAGCATGCCACCACACTCGGCGAGCAATGGCTTGCCTGCGGCGTGGTGAGCGCGAATCGCGTTGAGCATCGAGACGTTCTGCCCGAGCGCCACATGATGCAATTCGGGGTATCCGCCAGGCAGATACAGGCTGTCCGCGTCAGGGATCTGCGTGTCCCGAATCGGCGAAAAAAACGACAGTTCAGCGCCCATCGCCCGCAGCACATCGAGGCTGGCGCCATAGGTAAACGCGAAGGCTTCGTCATGGGCGATGGCGATGCGCACGCCTGCCAGCAAGGGCTCGGCCGGCACGAAATCAGGCGCCGAGAATGTCACGGCCGGCGGCAGCGTTGCATCGCAAGTGCTGGCCAACGCATCGGCGGCGGCGTCCAGACGCACGTCCAGATCGTTCAGTTCACTGGCTTGCACCAAGCCCAGATGGCGGCTCGGCAGTTCGATACCGGTTTCCCGCGACAGGGCGCCATACCAACGCAGGCCTTCGGTCAGACTGCCTTCGAGCAATTGGGCATGACGCACCGTGCCGACCCGGTTGGCCAGCACACCGGCGAACGGCAAATCCGGTTGATAACGCGCCAACCCCAAGGCGAGTGCACCAAACGTCTGCGCCATGGCCGTGCCGTCGATGACGCCCAGGACCGGCACGCCAAAATGCCTCGCCAGGTCGGCGCTGGACGGCGTGCCGTCAAACAACCCCATGACCCCTTCAATGAGAATCAGGTCAGCGTCGGCGGCCGCTTCCCACAGCAGACGACGGCTCTCGTCCTCGCCCACCATCCACATGTCCAGTTGGTACACCGGGTTGCCGCTGGCGCGTTCGAGAATCATCGGGTCAAGAAAATCCGGCCCGCATTTGAACACACGGACCTTGCGACCCTGATTGCGATGCAGGCGTGCCAACGCCGCGGTGACGGTGGTCTTGCCCTGACCGGACGCGGGCGCGGCGATCAACACCGCCGGGCATTGCCGAGGCTGACGCTCACTCACAATTCGATGCCCTTCTGCGCCTTGATACCGGCCTGGAATGCATGCTTCACCACGCCGATGTCAGACACGGTGTCGGACAGGTCGATCAACTCCTGCTTGGCGCCACGCCCGGTGATCACCACGTGCTGCATGGGCGGGCGCGCCTGCAGATCGCTGAGCACGCGCTCCAGATCGAGGTAACCGTGCTTGAGGGCGATGTTCAGTTCATCGAGGACCACCAGACCGATGCTCGGGTCCTTGAGCAGTTGCTGCGTGACGGCCCAGGCAGCTTCGGCAGCGGCGATGTCGCGCTGGCGATCCTGCGTTTCCCAGGTAAAGCCTTCGCCCATCACGTGATAGCGCACTTGTTCCGGGAAGCGGCGGAAGAACAGTTCTTCACCCGTGGCATTGCGGCCCTTGATGAACTGCACCACGCCGCACTGCATGCCGTGGCCCATGGCTCGCGCCAGCATGCCGAAGGCGGAACTGCTTTTGCCCTTGCCGTTGCCGGTCAACACCAGCAGCAGGCCGCATTCATTCGGGGCGCTGGCAATGCGCTCGTCCATCACCGCCTTTTTGCGCAGCATGCGCGCCAGGTGGCGTTCGTCACGTTCGGGGGATTCGCTCATCTCAGCTCTCCGCTTGAGGGCACGTGTGGCAAACGGAAGGCACAGGCAAAGACTGACAGCAGGCGCCGGGAGCTGAAAACCCGAGCCTGCGCAGAGCATCGCCCTCCGTGATGCTGTTTGAATGGATCAGGCCGGTCTCCGGACTCATGAGTTGAAACACAAGCCACGCGCCTTCCCATGCTCCATGAACACAGTGGCATCGTGCGTGACCTTGACTCATTTACCGTTGCGGAGGCAGCGCCGGGATTGAGCGTGAAATGCGCGCACCGGCTTCCCTGTTTCACCCTGTTGAACGACCGTGGTCGCGGGCACCTGAAACAATCGGCGAAGGTTAGAGGGTTGACTCCAGAGCGTCAATCAAAGCGGTACGCCATGCAGCAATTGAGCGAGCGGTTGAACCCACCGCTCAGCCACGTCTCTATTCCTGTACATGCCTTTGCATGACTGCCAGATGCCTCACTGCGAGCAAGCGGAGATCGATCATGTTCAAGCTCAGACCCCAGATGGTGGTTTTACTGTTGGTCGCCGGAGGGCTCGCGGCCTGCGGCGAGTCATCCAGGTTGCAGGTTTCGGACGGCACCGGCCCGTCACCCAAGCTCCCTGAACCGAACAAGACCCTTATCCCCACCGTGAACATCGCCCCGGCTGTTGGCTGGGCGGCGGGCGCAAAACCCGTCGCCGCACCCGGCACACAAGTCGCGGCGTTCGCGGAGAACCTCGATCACCCTCGTTGGCTGTATGTGTTGCCCAACGGTGACGTACTGGTGGCGGAGACCAACGCGCCGCCCAAGCCTGACGATGGCAAAGGCATTCGCGGCTGGGTCATGAAAAAAGTCATGGGACGTGCGGGCGCAGGCGTTCCCAGCGCCAACCGCATCACGCTGCTGCGCGATAACGATCACGACGGCGTCGCCGAAACCCGCACCGTGTTCATCGATCACCTCAATTCGCCGTTTGGCATGACCCTGGTCGGCAACAACTTTTATGTCGCCGACACTGACCGCCTGTTGCGCTTCAACTACGAACCGGGCGAGACATCGATCAAGGGCGAACCGCTGAAAGTCACGGACTTGCCAGGCGGCACGATCAATCATCACTGGACCAAGAACGTCATCGCCAGCAAAGACGGCAGCAAGCTGTACGTCACGGTGGGCTCAAACAGCAATGTCGGTGAAAACGGGCTCGACGCGGAAGAAGGCCGCGCGGCGATCTGGGAAGTGGACGCTGCCACCGGCAACCACCGCATCTTCGCCTCAGGCCTGCGCAATCCCAACGGCATGGATTGGGACCCGCGCACCGGCAAGTTATGGACCGCCGTCAACGAGCGAGACGAGATCGGCAGCGATCTGGTGCCCGACTACGTAACCTCCGTTCAGGATGGTGCTTTCTATGGCTGGCCCTTCAGTTATTACGGCCAGCACGTGGACGTTCGCGTGTCGCCACAGAATCCGGAACTCGTGCAGAAGGCCATTGCGCCCGACTTTGCGGTAGGTCCCCACACCGCCTCGCTGGGCCTGGCCTTCGCGGACGGCAAGTCGTTGCCGGCACCGTTCAACGAAGGCTTGTTCGTCGGCCAGCACGGCTCGTGGAACCGCAAACCTCACAGTGGCTACAAGGTGCTTTTCGTGCCCTTCAAGGACGGCAAGCCAAGCGGAACGCCGGTTGACCTGTTGACCGGCTTCCTCTCCCCCGACGAAAAAGCGCAAGGTCGCCCGGTGGGCGTGGTGAATGACAACAAAGGCGGGGTGTTGGTGGCCGATGACGTCGGCAACAAGATCTGGCGCGTGACGGCGGCACGGACGGTGCAGGCGTCGAACTCAGCGCCATGAGCCGATAGCGGGTCTGTGCGGCTCATTCCTGGTGTGGGAGCGCCACTTGGGCCGCACCTGTTCTTGCGGCGGTTGAAATTCAGGATCGTTCCAACGCTCTGAGTGGGAATGCCTGTCAGGACGCTCCGCGTTCACGTTGACGCAGAGCGTCAGCCCCCGCGTTAGCACGCGGAGCGTGAGAACGATCAGCAAACCTAAGGTTACTGCCGCGCCAGATTCGACGGCGTAATCACACGCTTGGCATTCAGCCAGGCCTTCTGCCAATACGGCTTGTCCAGACTGTCGAGCTTGACAGTGCCACCCGTGGCCGGCGCATGCACGAAGCGCCCTTCTCCCACATAGATCCCGGCATGACTGACGTTCGACCCGCCACCCGTGGCGAAGAACACCAGATCCCCGGTCTGCAACTGGCTGCGATCGATGTCAGGGCCACGCAGGTTGATCATGTCGCGGGTCGAGCGCGGCAGCGTGATGCCCGCTGCGCCCTGATACACGTAACCGATCAGACCACTGCAATCAAAACCTGAATCCGGCGTATTGCCGCCCCAGCGATAGGGTGTGCCGACCAGCCCGATGGCACGCAAAAGCACGTCATCCGCGACCGGAGAGGAAAATTGAGAAGGAGCGGATACCACAGGCCTGGAAACGACCTTGGGAGGGGCTGGCGGTGGAGTGCTGGAACAGGCGGCCAGCAATACAGCCAGTGAAGCAACAACCAGGCGAACCGTAAACGACATAAACACAACAACCTTTGCGGGATGCGGCTTACTCTGCCGGGAGCCGGGACTGCGTGCAATCAGGGTTTCCCCGGTTGCACGCCCGGTATTAACGGTGTTGGCGCTTGAGTGTAGTCGAGGTCATCGCGGTTGTGGTTTCCGGAACCTTGGAAGGTGCCATGGCCAGCGCGCGCTTGGCTTCGATGAACGTACGGGCCCAGTAAGCGTCGTCGAGACTGTCGACACGAACGCCACCGCTGCGACGGCTGCTGGAGTGGATGAACTGATCATCGCCCAGGTAGATGCCGGCATGGCTGACGCGACCGCGGCCTGCGGTGCTGAAGAACAGCAGATCGCCCGGCTTGAGGTCGTTACGCTTGACCAGAGGTGCGTCGATGTTGATCATTTCGCGGGAAGAACGCGGCAGGCTCATGCCAGCCTCTTCACGGAACAGGTAACCGATGAAACCGCTGCAATCAAAACCGGACGTGGTCGAGGTGCCGCCGAAACGATAGCGGGTACCTATCAACGACTTGCCACGTTCCAGGATGCTGTCTGCCAGTACCGGTAACTGGTAGGGCTTGTTGTCAGCAAACTGAGCCAGTTCGTCTTCGGTGGCGATTTCGTCATCCAGTACGGAAGCCGAATACTCAGCGCGTTTGGCAGCGGTTTGCGCGGTGACAGAATCCTTGAACTGAGGGTTCTGCGACTGCTGTTGCGACGCTGGCATCTGGGCCGCGCAGCCGAACAGCAGCGAAACGAGTGCGAGAGGCACGAGGGGTGCGAAGCGATTTAGCATGGGCACGACCGTGGCTAAGGTGTAAAGAAGCCGAGACTATGCCTTCTATCGTCATCATTTGCAAATTCAATCGAATCAAATGTGACTTACCAGGTCCTCCATCACATCTAAGGCTCTACACCTCAGGAACGCGTCCATGTGAATGGAGTGATCTGTCGACGAGGGATTTATCTCGGCGGTAAAGCCTCCCGCGACCCGCGTGCGCAGCATCGGCTCGTGGATATAAGGGAAGCTGGCGGTGGTTCCGATGCTGAGCACAGCGTCAAAGCCTTTCGCCATTTCCTCATACAGCACGTTCAATGCCAGCTCTGGCAGCATCTCTTCGAACAAGACGACCGGCGGTCGCAATACGCCGTGGCAGCGTGCGCATAACGGCGGCAGCGGTCGTTGCAGATGTTCGCTCAACTGCGGATCTTCAGCGCCACACGACTGGCAGTAGAGCGGTGCCAGTTGCCCGTGAATCTCGACCAGCCGTTCTGGCGGACTGCCTGCCGCGCGATGGTAGCCGTCCACGTTCTGCGTCAACACCCAGCACTCAGGCTTGCGCCGTTGCAATTCGGCGATCGCATAATGCGCCGCATTGGGCTGTCCGCCCAGGCAAGCGCTGCCTAACTGTGCAATGTATTTCCAGCACAGCGCAGGATCACGACGCAGCATCGGACCGGACAGTGCCATTTCAATGGGCAGTCCGTCGTCGGTATGACCGTTATAGAGGCCGCCGACGCCACGGTACGTCGGCAATCCGGAATCAGCAGACAGGCCTGCGCCGGTGATGATCAGAATGCGGTTGGCGTGGCGCAGGGCCGCTGCCGTCTGCCGCACCAGGGCGGGGTCGACGACAGACTGCTTCACTGGCCGCTCCCCACTACCAACCCAGCGTTTCTTTAAGGAAGGGAATGGTCAGCTTGCGCTGTGCCTGAAGCGACGCCTGATCAAGCTGCTCCAGCAGATCGAACAGTGCGCTCATGCTGCGTTTGCCACGGGTCAGGATGAAATGACCGACCTCGTCGGTCAGGTGCAATCCGCGGCGCGAGGCGCGCAATTGCAGGGCACGGAGTTTTTCTTCATCGGAGAGCAGGCGCATCTGGAATACCAGCGCCATGGTGAGTCGCGATTTCAGGTCGGCCAGCTTGACCGGCAGCTCGCGAGGCGAACAGGACGCTGCAATGAGCAAGCGACGACCGCTGTCACGCAGTCGGTTGAACAGGTGAAACAGGGCCTCTTCCCATTCCGGCTTGCCGACCACCGCCTGCAAGTCGTCCAGACAGACCAGTTCGTACTGCTCCAGGTGATCGAACAGCTCGACGCCTTCATCGATGACTTCGGCCATGGGCAAATAAACGGCAGGCTCGCCCATCTGTTCGAAACGCAGACACGCCGCCTGGAGAAGGTGCGTGCGCCCCACTCCCTGCTTGCCCCACAGATAGATCAGGCTTTCGGTCCAGCCGGCCTCGGCTTCGCACAGCCGCTCGACGTAGCCGAGTGCAGCGGCATTGGCGCCTGGATAGTAATTGATGAAGGTGGCGTCATCACGCAGACGCACACTCAGGGGCAGCTGAACTGGTTTCATGCTGGCTGAACGGTTCGGTGACAAACCGCCAAGGGGCCTCTGTGTAAAGTGTGCAAAGTTTATACCCGCAAGCCGGGGCGCACAATGCGCCAGACCACCTGCAAAATCAAAGGGTTGCGTCTACACCGGGCCAGGCCGCGGATTACCGGTAAAAGAGAGGCGTTAAATAGTGAAGACAAGGCCACTCTCTCTGACCAGCCGAACCCAAAAACCTGTGGGAGTGATCGTGCTCCCACAAGGTCTTGAGCGCTCACTCGGCTATTTACAGATCCGGGTCTTCCATGCCGCCATAAATGTCCGAGTCCTTGTAAAGGTCATGGACGTGACGCACCAGCACCATGATCACCGCCGCCACTGGCAGGGCCAGCAAGATGCCGGTGAAGCCGAACAGCTCGCCGCCGGCCAGAATCGCGAAGATCACCGCCACCGGGTGCAGTCCGATGCGATCGCCGACCAGCAACGGTGTCAGCACCATGCCTTCCAGCGCCTGGCCGACCATGAACACCGCCACAATACCCAGCATCGGATACAGGTCGCCGCCAAACTGAAAGAAGCCCGCCAGGATCGCCGAGCCGATGCCGATCACGAAGCCCATGTACGGCACGATCGCCGCCAGTCCCGCGATGACCCCGATCAGCAGCCCCAACTCAAGGCCGACCAGCATCAGACCCGCCGCATAGATCACACCCAGCGCCACCATCACCAGCAACTGCCCGCGAATGAACGCGCCGAGCACTTCGTGACACTCGTCGGCCAGTGCAACGATCTTCTTCTCTTGATGACGCGGCAACAGGCTGCGCACCTTCGCCATCATCACGTCCCAGTCGCGCAGCAAGTAGAAGCAGACCACCGGAATCAGCACCAGGTTGGTCAACCAGCCGATCAGCGCCAACGTGGACGTCGTGGCTTGCGCCAGCACGATCCCGACAATGTCGCCCGTCTGGCCCATGTGCTCGGAAATCGCTGCTTTGACCTTGTCGAACTTCCAGAACCCGTCCGCCAGCCCCAGCTTGGCCTGCGTCCAAGGCAATGCCGTGTGCTGCAACCAGTCGAGAATCTGCGGCGCCAGTTCGTACAAGCGATACAACTGTTTGGCGAGCATCGGCACCAGTACCAGCAGCAAGCCCATGAAGATCAGCGTGAACAGGACAAACACTGTCACCACGCTGAGCGTGCGCGACATCTTCAGTTTTTCCAGCCGATCCGCCAGGGGATCCCCCATGTACGCCAGCAACAGCGCCACCAGAAACGGCGTCAGGATGGCGTGCAGCAACCAGACGAACAGGCACAGCAGAATGACTCCGCCCAGCCAGAACCAACGACGCGTATCAGTCATTACTGCCCCTTAACCCAGGATGATTGGCTTCGTGCAACGTCGCTATGAACACATTCACCAGCGGAAGTGCAGTGTCTGTGCAGCAGGTTGTTGCGGCACAGGCGCGGGAGCCGTGCCTGGCGCTACGCCCGGAGCAGGCACTTGTCCGGCGTCGACCGGCGCACTGGCGACTTCACCGGCCGGCACTTCCTGCAACTTGGCCAGCGACAACTGCGAACGAAGCTGATCCGGACTGCCGCTCACATCGAACACCACACGGTCCGCGTCCACTGATTTCAAACGACCGCCGAAAGGCTCCAGCAAGCGACCCAGTTGAGCGTAACGCTCCAGGTTCATGCCCTGAACTTCCAGCGCCATGCTCGACGACGCCCCCGACTTGACCACAAACCGTGGCGCCAGACGCTGACTCACGGACAGCAGGACGGCATCGGCAAGCTCAGCCGAACTGGCGCCCGTCGCACTGCCTTGCTCCATCTTGTCGCCCAGCCAAAGGTGCCATTTACCTTGCCATTGCCCGCCGTTTTCCTGCGCATGAACGGCCAGAATCGCATCGGAGCCATAGCGCTCGGATGCCTGCTTCAGCGGGGTGACGTCATTGCCATCCAGGGTCTTGGCGTTGCCGATCCCTTGCTCACCCAAATCAGCCAGAGGCAGACGCAGAGGCAAGCCACGGTGCTGCGCGGCTCGGCGCAGCGGCTCGGCCGAAGCCTGACCGTCGCCGACCAGGTTCGCACCGTCGGTTGCATCGTTCAGCCACCACGCCATGATCACCGGGCGGTTGGAGCCCCAGAGCGACAACCCTGCCTGACGCAAGGCGCGATCGGTGCTCGCCGGGTCGAAATCCACCTGCAGCGACTCGGGCGGCCCTGCGTCATAACCGTACTGACTGATGATTTGCTGTGGATCCTTGCGCACCGCAGCAAGGCCCGGACCTTGAGCGGCCTTCGGGTCACCGGTCAGACGACCGACCAGCGTTTCAAGCGCGGCCTGCGTCGCCCGGGTTTTCTCGTCCGGCGTCTGTCCACTGACGGGCTCGCGCACCTGATAGAGGTTGTTCACCGTTTCGGCCAGGGCCGGCAGACTCATGAGGGACAGACAGCCTACGAACAGGCAGTTTTTCAGGCGCATAGAAGATTCCCAAACGAAGCGTATTAATAGCTGCATAAATGTGACTGGCTCGACTCAGACCGCACGGCGGCACAAATCGCTCACTCTGGCGATGAAGTTACACCTTTTATAGCTGCCGACGAACGGCGAAACCCTGAACAGGCGCGTTATTTTTTCTTCATGATGGCCCTGCCCGTCGGCCCAAGGATGGCCGCTTTGGCCCAACCCTGATAAAATCGCGCGCCTTCGCAGACCGGCGATGACATGGCCCCGCGCCGTTCCAACTCGGTCGTTACCCCGAATCCCCCCTAAAGGCCTGGATAATGAGCAAGCAACCCTCCCTGAGCTACAAAGACGCCGGTGTAGACATCGACGCCGGTGAAGCATTGGTCGAACGCATCAAGAGCGTCGCCAAGCGCACCAAGCGCCCGGAAGTGATGGGCGGCCTGGGGGGCTTCGGCGCTCTGTGCGAAATCCCGGCCGGCTACAAGCAGCCTGTCCTGGTGTCCGGCACTGACGGCGTTGGCACCAAGCTGCGTCTGGCGCTGAACCTGAACAAGCACGACACCATCGGCATCGACCTGGTCGCCATGTGCGTCAACGACCTGGTGGTCTGCGGTGCTGAGCCGCTGTTCTTCCTGGACTACTACGCCACCGGCAAACTGAACGTCGACACCGCCGCTCAGGTCGTGACCGGTATCGGCGCGGGCTGCGAACTGGCCGGTTGCTCGCTGGTCGGCGGCGAAACCGCTGAAATGCCAGGCATGTACGAAGGCGAAGACTACGACCTGGCCGGCTTCTGCGTCGGCGTCGTGGAAAAATCCGAAATCATCGACGGCTCGAAAGTCGTGGCGGGGGACGCCCTGATCGCCCTGCCCTCTTCCGGTCCGCACTCCAACGGCTACTCGCTGATCCGCAAGATCATCGAAGTCTCCGGTGCCGACATCGAAACCATCCAGCTGGACGGCAAACCACTGACCGACCTGCTGATGGCGCCGACCCGCATCTACGTCAAGCAACTGCTCAAGCTGATCAAGGACACTGGCGCGGTCAAGGCCATGGCCCACATCACTGGCGGCGGTCTGCTGGACAACATCCCGCGCGTCCTGCCTGAAGGCGCACAAGCGGTGGTCGACGTGGCCAGCTGGACGCGCCCGGCCGTGTTCGACTGGCTGCAGGAAAAAGGCAACGTCGACGAGCATGAGATGCACCGCGTTCTGAACTGCGGCGTTGGCATGGTCATCTGCGTCGCCCAGGAACACGTCGAAGCCTCGCTCAACGCCCTGCGTGAAGCCGGTGAGCAGCCTTGGGTCATCGGCCAGATCGGCGTTGCAGCCGAAGGCGCCGCGCAAGTCGAGCTGAAGAACGTCAAGGCACACTGATGCCCGACGTTGCGATGCCTGACACACCTCAAACGTGTGATGTCGTGGTGCTGCTGTCCGGCACCGGCGGTAACCTGCAAGCGATGATCGACAGCTTTCAGGACAGTTCGAGCCCGGCTCGCATTCGCGCGGTGATTTCCAACCGCGCCGATGCCTACGGGCTGGAGCGCGCCAGGAACGCGGGCATCGAAACCCGCGTTCTCGATCACACCGCCTACGAGGGTCGAGACGCCTTCGATACGGCGCTGATCGAGCTGATCGACTCATTTGCACCGAAGCTGGTGGTACTCGCCGGTTTCATGCGCATTCTCACGCCGGGCTTCGTGCGTCACTACCACGGTCGCCTGCTGAACATTCACCCTTCCCTGCTTCCAGCGTATAAAGGCTTGCACACGCACCAACGCGTGCTTGAAGCGGGCGACACCGTTCACGGCTGCAGCGTGCACTTCGTCACCGAGGAACTCGATGGAGGGCCTCTGGTCGTACAAGCAGTTATTTCGGTAGAGTTGCACGACACGCCTGCCACATTGGCGCAAAGGGTTCATACCCAGGAGCACCTGATTTACCCGCTGGCGATCCGCTGGTTCGCCGAAGGCCGATTGGCCCTGAGCGAACACGGCGCTTCACTGAACGGCCAGCCACTGGGGCCTGGCGGTCATTTGATCCAGGCCACTTAATTTAGCTCTTTCGTCCAAAGACAGGAGATTCTATGCGTCGCGCTTTGCTCTTCGCTTTCGCTCTGTTCGCAATCCCTGCGGTCAATGCGGCAGACCTTCAACCCTTCTCCGCCAGTTACACCGCTGATTTCAAGCAACTCCCGGTCGGTGGCGGCAGCGCCACCCGCAGCCTGGAAAAAAACGCCAACGGCACCTGGACCCTGAGTTTCAAGGCATCGATGATGATCGCCAGCCTGACCGAGGTCAGCACCCTGAAATCCGAAAAGGACACGCTGCTGCCGCAGACCTATCACTTTGAACGCGGCGGCTTGGGCAAGAGCAAGACAGTCGACCTGGTGTTCGACTGGCCGACCAAGTTCATCACCGGCACCGACCGTGGTGACGCAGTCAAGATCCCGCTGAACACGGGCATTCTGGACAAGTCCACGTACCAGCTGGCGCTGCAGCACGATGTCGCGGCGGGCAAGAAGAGCATGACGTATCAGGTGGTCGACGGTGACGAGGTCGACACCTATGACTTCCGCGTGCTGGGGACCGAGAAGGTCAACACCAAAGTCGGAGCGGTCGATGCCATCAAGGTCGAGCGCGTGCGTGATCCGACGCAGAACAAGCGCATTACCGTTATGTGGTTCGCCAAGGATTACGATTACCTGCTGGTTCGTTTGCAGCAAGTTGAGACCGATGGCAAGGAGTACAACATCATGCTGCAGGATGGCACGGTGAATGGTAAGGCTGTGAAAGGCAGCTGATCCGGATTGTATTAAGTGCTCTGAGAACCCCGCTGATTGGCGGGGTTTTTTATTGGGGTTGGGGTTGGTGATCGCTAGCACGCTCTGCGGGGGAATGCAGGGCAAGACGCTATGCGTCCAAGTCGACGCGGAGCGTCAATCAGTTCGCTACCACGCGGAGCGTGGGAACGATCAGAAACGCTCCTCGCTTTTTTTCGTGCATTTACCTTCCGCACGCCGCTCTCACCTCCCGCACGCCGCTCTTAACTGTAGGAGCGTGGCTTGCCCGCGATCTGCCGGGAACCGGCAGCAAGACCCGTGCATGCGACGTGTCAGGCACCATTGAGTCACCTGGTTTTGCTACCGCTGCGCGGTAGATCGCGGGCAAGCGCGCTCCTACACGGGATGCGTCAACCTCCATGATCGTTACCACGCGGAGCGTGGGAACGATCAGAAACGCTCCTCGCTTTTTTTCGTGCATTTACCTTCCGCACGCCGCTCTCACCTCCCGCACGCCGCTCTTAACTGTAGGAGCGCGCTTGCCCGCGATCTGCCGGGAACCGGCAGCAAGACCTGTGCATGCGGCGTGTCAGGCACAATTGAGTCACCTGGTTTTGCTACCGCTGCGCGGTAGATCGTCCGGATGCGGCCCAGACACAAGCCACGCTCCTACACGGGATCCGTCAACCTGCATGATCGTTACCACGCGGAGCGTGGGAATGCAGGGCAAGACGTTCTGCGTTCAGGTCGACGCGGAGCGTCAATCAAGTAACCCGCCGCAGGCGGAACAGTTTGGCCGTTAGGCCAAACCTAAAACGTCAGCATCACCGCGAAATTGAATGAACATACGGATAAAGCATCCCTGCTCACTTCACCTGACAAACGAAAACCGCCAGTTTTGCGGCACCGAACCCTCCCCAAACGAACATGAAACTTTCTTCACCCCCTCCAAACGAGTGCGACAACTCGCCGCATCTCCCTTTAAAACAACCCCTTACCGATTCTTTCCAAATCAGAAAATAACCTTTACCAAAATCGTCGGTTTACTTAGCAAGCTACCAAAACCTATAAAGGAATCACTGCGACGTCCTGCCGCAGATTTCAAAGAGTCAGGAGTTTTCAATATGACGGTAACTGTTACTGAACGCGACGACGCCCATATCTCTCACGAAAGCATCGCGGATGGCATTCAGATCTGGGATGTTCGCCAGCAAGACCAACTGGTAGGGATGTTTCACCACGAATCGGACGCACAGCGTTACGCAGCAGAGCTCGCAGAGCTGGAAGCCAAGAAGGCAGCGAGCAACTCGCAATAACGGAATCGCGACAAAACAAAACCCGCCTAGGCGGGTTTTGTTTTACTGGGGTTTACCACATCAGATCGTCAGGGATCTTGTACGCCGCGTACGGATCGTCGCCATCCGGCTCCTCCGTCGGCTCGCTGAGCAACACGATGCGGCGAGGGTCGCGCTCCTGCACTTTCAGCGCTGCTTCGCGAGGGATCACTTCATACGTGCCACCGTGGTGCACGATCGCCAGCGAGCCGTTACTCAGCTTGCTGCGCATCAGCGCGTTGACCGACAGGCGCTTGACCTTCTTGTCGTCGACGAAGTTGTAGTAATCCTCGGTGGTCAGCTTCGGCAGACGGGTCGCTTCGATCAACTGCTTGACCTGCGCGGCACGGGCTTTTTGCTCGGCCTTTTCTTGCTGCTGCCGGTTCAGTTCCTGGTCACGCCTGGCCTTCTCGGCCATGGCTTCCTGGGCGGCGCGCTGGCTGGCGTCGTCGGCGACCGCCTGGCCTTTGTGCACCAGACGCTGTTCTTTCTGCTTGGTTTTGGCGACCTGTTTGGCCTGCTTTTCGTTGACCAGACCTGCCTTGAGCAACTGGTCACGAAGGGAAATACCCGCCATTTATCTTCTCTCTCTAAATAGTCAACTCAACCGCAGTTGGGCGTGTTCTTTTCCTGACGCTTGGCTTCGCCCCAGAGCGCATCCATCTCTTCGAGGCTGCAATCTTCGATGGGGCGAGCGCTGTCGCGCAAGGCCTGTTCGATAAAACGGAAGCGCCGCTCGAATTTGCCGTTGGCGGCGCGCAAGGCATTTTCCGGATCGACCTTGAGGTGACGGGCCAGATTGACCACGACGAACAGCAGGTCGCCAATCTCTTCCTGGATGCCCTCACTGTCGTTGTCGGCCATCGCTTCGAGGACCTCATCGAGTTCCTCGCGCACCTTGTCGATCACGGGCAACGCTGCAGGCCAGTCAAAACCGACCTGGGCTGCGCGTTTCTGTAACTTGGCCGCCCGCGACAACGCAGGCAGCACGTTCGGTACGTCGTCCAGCAAGGACAACTGCTGCGGAACGCGCGCCTTCTCGGCACGCTCCTCGGCTTTGATCTCTTCCCAGCGGTGCTTGACCTGATCTTCGCTCAGGCGCGGAGTTTCCAGCGGCGCGTACAGATCGCCCGTGGGAAACACGTGGGGATGACGGCGAATCAGCTTGCGCGTGATGCCGTCGACCACGCTCTCGAACTCGTACCGCCCTTCTTCCCGCGCCAGCTGGCAGTAATACACCACTTGAAACAGCAGGTCGCCCAGCTCGCCGCGCAGGTCATCGAAGTCCCCGCGCTCGATGGCGTCGGCGACTTCGTAGGCCTCTTCGAGGGTGTGCGGCACGATGGTCGCGTAATTCTGCTTCACGTCCCATGGACAGCCGTATTGCGGGTCGCGCAAGCGGGCCATGAGGTTCAGCAGATCCTGGAGCTTATACATGGGGTTCAACTCATGTCATGCGGCGCTGGAACCAACGTCATCGCGAAAGAATTCGCTCCCACAGGAGAAAACCGATCACCTGTGGGAGCGAATTCATTCGCGATGCGCCCGTGCAGACGCCATAAATCGTCAAGGCGTACGATTACGCCGCGTCTCGATGATGTTCGGCAACTGCGAGATCCGCCCCAACAACCGCCCCAGCGCGTCCAGCCCCGGAATCTCGATGGTCAGGGACATCAATGCGGTGTTGTCTTCCTTGTTCGAGCGGGTATTGACGGCCAGCACGTTGATGCGTTCGTTGAGCAGCACCTGGGACACGTCACGCAACAGACCGGAACGGTCGTAAGCACGAATGATGATGTCCACCGGATAGGTGAGCACCGGCACCGGGCCCCAGCTGACCTGGATGATCCGCTCAGGCTCGCGCCCGCCCAGCTGCAACACCGACGCACAGTCCTGACGGTGAATGCTCACGCCACGGCCCTGAGTGATGTAACCGACGATGGCATCGCCCGGCAGCGGCTGGCAGCAGCCGGCCATCTGAGTCATCAGGTTGCCGACGCCCTGAATCTGAATATCACCCCGCTTGCCCGGCTTGTAACCGGAAGCCTTGCGCGGAATCAGTTCCAGTTGCTCGTTGCCACGCTCAGGCTCAACCAGTTGCTGCGCCAGATTGACCAGTTGCGCCAGGCGCAGGTCGCCGGCACCGAGCGCCGCGAACATGTCTTCGGCGGTCTTCATGTTGGCTTTGTCCGCCAACTTGTCGAAGTCCACTTGCGGCAGCGCCAGACGCGCCAGTTCTCGCTCGAGCAAGACTTTGCCGGCCGCGACGTTCTGATCGCGTGCCTGCAGCTTGAACCAGTGGACGATCTTCGCCCGCGCCCGAGAGGTGGTGATGTAACCCAGGTTCGAGTTCAGCCAGTCACGGCTCGGCGTCCCGTGTTTGCTGGTGATGATCTCGACCTGTTCACCGGTCTGCAGGCTGTAGTTGAGCGGTACGATACGGCCGTTGATCTTCGCGCCACGGCAGTTGTGGCCGATTTCGGTGTGTACGCGATAGGCGAAGTCCAGCGGGGTCGCGCCTTTGGGCAGGTCAATGGCGTGGCCGTCCGGGGTAAATACGTAGACCCGGTCAGGCTCGATGTCGACGCGCAGTTGCTCGGCCAGACCGCCGATGTCGCCCAGCTCCTCATGCCACTCCAGCACCTGACGCAGCCACGAGATTTTCTCTTCGTAATGGTTGGAGCTGGATTTGACGTCGGTGCCTTTGTATTTCCAGTGGGCACACACGCCGAGCTCGGCTTCTTCGTGCATGGCGTGGGTGCGGATCTGCACTTCCAGCACCTTGCCCTCCGGGCCGATCACGGCCGTGTGCAGCGAGCGGTAGCCGTTTTCCTTGGGGTTGGCGATGTAGTCGTCGAACTCCTTGGGAATGTGCCGCCACAGGGTGTGGACGATCCCGAGCGCGGTGTAGCAGTCGCGCATTTCAGGAACCAGCACCCGCACGGCGCGAACGTCGTAGATCTGGCTGAATTCCAGACCCTTGCGCTGCATTTTGCGCCAGATCGAGTAGATGTGTTTGGCCCGGCCACTGATGTCGGCGGTCACGCCGGTGGCCAACAGTTCGTTTTCAAGCTGACACATCACGTCAGTAATGAAGCGCTCGCGATCAAGGCGACGCTCATGCAGCAGCTTGGCGATCTGCTTGTACTGCTCAGGCTCCAGGTAACGGAAGGACAGGTCCTCCAGTTCCCATTTGATATGACCGATGCCGAGGCGATGCGCGAGTGGCGCATAGATGTCGAAGACTTCCCGGGCCACACGGTTGCGCTTCTCGTCGTCGGTGTTCTTCACGGCGCGGATCGCGCACGTACGCTCGGCCAGCTTGATCAGCGCGACGCGAACGTCGTCCACCATCGCGACCAGCATTTTGCGCAGGTTTTCGACCTGCGCCTGAGTGCCCAAGACCAGCGATTGACGGGGACTGAGACTGGCGCTGATGGCGGCCATGCGCAGCACGCCGTCAATCAGCTTGGCCACCGTGGGCCCGAAACGCTGGCTGACATCCGGCAATGGAATCTTGCCTTCACGCACGCCCCGATAAATCACGGCCGCAATGAGCGAGTCCTGATCGAGCTTGAGATCGGCCAGAATTTCCGCGATTTCCAGGCCCGTCTGAAAACTCGACGTGCCTTCCGCCCAGAGGTTCTTGGCGGCGTTGTCCTGTTGCTCGGCTTGCCGGGCAAATTCACAGGCTTCTTTCAACGCCTGTCGGTCCACTGCGAGGTCGACGCTGACCACATGATCAAGCCACGCGTCGAGATTGATACTGCCGTCTGTGTTTATCGGCTGGTGTGCTCTCACCTGTACCATGTTGCTTACCTTCCCTACGGCGCGATGAAATGCGCCATCAGTCGCCAGCCTTCTTCAGCGCACACACCTTGCGGGCCATGCAAGATCGCGTGCGCGGGCCAGTCGGATTAAACGAGAATCCCTGTAAGGCACCGGTCCGTTTCCTTGAACCGCACCGCCTCACTTACTCGCTTCAAATAACGCCATCGCCTCGACATGCGCTGTCTGCGGGAACATATCGAGGATTCCGGCACGTTTTAATCGGTAGCCCTGCTTGATCAATTCGACCGTGTCGCGCGCCAAAGTTGCCGGATTGCACGACACATAAAGTAACCGTTCAGCACCCAACGACTTGAGCTTGCCGACCACTTCAAACGCCCCGTCTCGCGGAGGATCGAGCAGCACTGCGCGGAAACCTTCCGCCACCCAAGGCGCCTTGTCCAGCGGCTGCGACAGATCCGCCTGAAAAAACTTCACATTGTGCAAATCATTGCTGACTGCGTTGCCGGTTGCACGCTGGACCATGGTCTCAACGCCCTCCACCGCCACCACCTCGCGCGCAATCTGCGCCAGTGGTAGAGCGAAGTTACCAAGCCCGCAGAACAAGTCCAGTACTCGTTCGTCCGGACGCGGTGCGAGCCACTCCAGTGCCTGTCGGATCATCGCGGTATTGACCTGCGCGTTGACCTGCACGAAGTCGCCCGGCCGGTAGGCCAGCTCCAGATTCCAGGGTTCAAGACGAAAACCCAGCTGCGCCGAAGCGTCCACAGGCTGCGGGCCACTTTCGCCGTGCAACCACAGTTGCGCGTCGTGGGTGTCGCAGAAGGCCTTGAGAATGTCGAGGTCCTTGTCGGCCAGCGGCGCGGTATGCCGCAACAGCACGGCGTTGGCCGAACCGCTGAACAACTCGACGTGCCCCAAGGCTTGTGGCTTGCTCAAACGCCTCAGCATTTCAGGTAACGCAGTCATGATCGGTTGCAAGGCCTGTACCAGCACCGGGCATTGGTCGATGGCGATGATGTCCTGACTGGACGCGGCACGAAATCCGACATCGAGGCGTTTGCCTCTGGCGTCCCAGCGAACGGCGACGCGGGCACGCCGACGGTAGGCGAACTCGTCTCCGGTCAGGGGCGCGGCCCACTCGTCGGGCTCGACACCGGCCACGCGGCTGAACTGCTCCGCGAGCATGCGCTGTTTCAGGGCAAGCTGTTCGTCGTGGGGCATCTGCTGCACGCTGCAACCGCCACAGCGGCCGAAGTGCGGGCACGGTGCCGGACGGCGCAAAGGGCTGGCGGTGAACACACGCTCGGTGCGCGCCTCGACCACTTTGCCGTGGGCGCCAAGCACACGGGCTTCCACCTCTTCGCCGGCCAGAGAGCCCGCCACGAACCAGGTGCGACCCTCGACAAAACCGATGCCGCGGCCGTCGTTGGACAGCCGCTCGATGGTCAGACGTTGTTTTTTACCGGTAGGGACCTGCGTTGTCCGGGTGCCACCGCTGGGCTGGAAACGCAGGCCTTTATCACGCTTGGCCATCAGTTGGGCGCATCGTAAACACCGGTCGACAGGTAACGGTCGCCACGGTCACAGATGATCGCGACCATGACCGCATTCTCGACTTCCCGGGACAGACGCAACATGCCAGCGACGGAACCGCCAGACGACACGCCACAGAAGATGCCTTCTTCACGGGCCAGACGCCGCATGACGTCTTCGGCTTCGCTCTGGGCCATGTCCATGATCCGGTCGACGCGCTCGGCCTGATAGATCTTCGGCAGGTATTCCTGCGGCCAGCGACGAATGCCGGGAATCGCCGAGCCGTCCATGGGCTGCAGGCCGACGATCTGGATGTTCGGGTTTTGTTCCTTCAGGTAACGCGAGGTGCCCATGATGGTGCCGGTGGTGCCCATGGAACTCACGAAGTGAGTGATGGTGCCGCCGGTCTGCCGCCAGATTTCCGGGCCGGTGCCGACGTAGTGAGCTTCCGGATTGTCGCCATTGGCGAACTGATCCAGCACCTTGCCACGGCCTTCGGCCTGCATGCGCTCGGCCAGGTCACGAGCGCCTTCCATGCCCTCTTCCTTGCTGACGAGAATCAGCTCGGCGCCATAAGCGGTCATCGCCGCCTTGCGCTCGGCACTGGAGTTGTCGGGCATGATCAGGACCATGCGGTAACCCTTGATCGCCGCAGCCATGGCCAGGGCGATGCCGGTGTTTCCGGAGGTGGCTTCGATCAGGGTATCGCCCGGATGAATCTGTCCACGCAGTTCGGCGCGGGTGATCATCGACAGCGCCGGGCGATCCTTCACGGAGCCGGCCGGGTTATTGCCTTCAAGCTTGAGCAGCAACGTGTTGCTGGTGTTCCCGGCCATGCGTTGCAGACGCACCAGCGGGGTGTTGCCGACGCAATCGGCGATGGTTTGATACTGCAGGGTCATGGCGTGTTCGCGATCCAGACGTGCGGGGGTCGCCTATCATACCGGCAATCGCTCCAAGCCCATATCACGCAAAGTGAGTTGGATATGGCGAAAAGGAATAAGGGTGCTGAAACCTCAAGCCGCGCACACGTCCCACAGAATCGGGGTACAACCCCGACTCAAACAACCGCTTCGACCTCGCGCGCCGGTAGTCGCATGATCATCCGCAACCCGTGCGCCGTGTTCTCGGCCCACAAGTCGCCGCCCTGAAGCCGCAGCGAGTTGCGCGCGATGCTCAGGCCCAGTCCGAAGCCGCCGTCACCCGGTCGAGCGCCATCAAGGCGAATGAAGGGTGCAAAGATCCGTTCCAGGTCGCTGTCGTCGACACCACCGCCCTGGTCTTCCAGCCACAGCAGCCAGTCGTCACCGTCACGCCGCCCGCCAAGACGCACGATGCCTTCGGGCGGCGAATGACGTATGGCGTTGCGCAGAATGTTTTCCAGCGCCTGGGCCAAGGTGTTGAGATGGCCGCGCACCCAGCATTGGCTGTCCAGGTCGCACACCAGTTGACGGGAAGGCCAGCAGCTTTCGAAACAGGCGTTGTCCACCAGCATGTCCCACAAGGCCAGGACCTCGATGTCCTCATCCGGCAGTTTCTCCCGCTCAGCGTCCAGCCAGGCCAAGTGCAAGGTGTCATCCACCAGCCGACGCATGCCTTCGACTTCACGGCTCAAACGTTCGCGCAACTCAGGGAGGCTTTGTTCGCTGTCACACGCCACACGAAGGCGACTCAAGGGCGTGCGCAATTCGTGGGACAGATCGCGCAGTAACTGCTGCTGAATCTGCACGGTGGACTGCAAGCGGCTGGCCATGTGATCGAACGCCCGGTTGAGCTCGCCCAGTTCGTCCTGACGCGATGTCATTTGCGCTGACAAGCGGTTGGAGAGGCGGTCGGCACGCCAGGCGTTGGCTTGTTCGCGCAGTTGATTGAGCGGACGAATCAGCAAGCGGTACAGCCCCACGCACAACAGCAGGGTGAACAACGCCGGGATCACCACGCTGGTCAGCATCTGCCAGACCAACGCATATCGCCCCGGCTTGAAGCGCTCGGGCAATTCGATGACCAGACTGCCCGCGCTGGGCAGGTCAGGGAATGGAATCTTCAGCCAGGGCATGGTTTTTTGACGCCTGCTCATGGGCCAGTCGACGCCGCGCATGAACGTCAGACGCTGCATCTGACTGTCATCCAGGGGCACGCTGCTCAGTGACTGCAGGTCATGGCCGATCACCCCGACCCACCCCTGCTCCTGAAGACGGATCTCTTGCAGCCAACGGTCTACTCCGCGCTGGCCGCCTGCACGCCAGGCTTGTTCAGCCTCGGCGGCATACCCGTTCAGTACTTGGCGGGCATCCGCGGTCAGGTAGGCGTTCTGGGTTTCGACGTAACGGCCCCAGTACCAACTGAGCCCGATCATCAGCAAGCAGAACCCCACCAGCAGAAAGGCCAGTTTCCAGAACAGCGAGTGCCTGCCCGGCAGGCGTGAACGCTGCTCACGCATCCGGTTCGGCTTCCGTCAGCACATAGCCTTTGCCCCACACCGTACGCACCTGATGCGCTTCGTAGCCGATGGCCTTGAGTTTGCGACGAATCTGGCTGATGTGCATGTCCAGGCTTCGGTCATGCTGCGCGTAGCCACGCTGCAGGACATGCTGATAAAGGAAGGGCTTGCTGAGCACGTCCTCCGGATTGCGCCACAGGGTTTCCAGCAACCGATATTCGCTGGGCGTCAGCTGCGCAGCCTTGCGACCGAAGCTGACATCGCACAAACCCTCGTCGAACCTGAGTTCATCCGGGCGCGGCGCGGCGGCTGCAGCGACCGGGGTATGAAAGCGACGCTCAAGCTCCACCCGACGCAAGATCGCTTCGATACGGACCCGCAATTCATCGACGCTGAAGGGTTTGGGCAGATAATCGTCCGCCCCGTTACGAAAACCGGTGATGCGGTCAGCTTCGGCCCCAAGCGCGGACATCAGAATGATCGGCATCGTATGGCGACGGCGAAGACGGGACAAAATGTCCAGGCCGTTCATACCCGGGAGCAGGATGTCCATCAGGATTACGTCGAAGGGCTCGCGTTGAGCACGTTCCAGGCCTTCCGCGCCGTTCTGGCACCAGGTGACGTGGAAACCACAACGGCCCAGCGAGTCGTGTACGAACGCACCGAGCACGGGATCGTCCTCGATGGCGAGTATGCTGGGGCGGTGAATGATGGCGGGATTCATTGGCGTCTGCGACTGATTCTCAGGACGCGATTATTCAAGATTGCGCGGCTACCGGCAATGGTGACTGATCGACAAGCGTTGTCAGTGTATTCGCTAACCACCATTTAGCCGGGATTAGCCGCGCGCAAGTGGCTACACTGCGCACATCACCAAAGGCGCTTTGCAGCGAAGAACAGGCAACCATGGCGCAGGTCTTGCTAAACGCCCTGTGTACGTGACTCAAGATTGCCGGAGAAAACAGTGTGCTGACCAAACTGGGCATTAAAGGCCGCGTATTGCTGCTGACCCTGCTCCCGGCCTGCCTCATGGCGGCGCTGCTGGGCGGTTATTTCACCTGGATGCAACTTTCGGAGTTGCAGACCCAGTTGCTCAAGCGCGGCGAAATGATCGCCAACGAGCTGGCCCCGCTCTCTGCCACCGCCCTGGCCAGCAGCGACAAGGCGATGCTCGAACGCATCGCAGGCCAGGTACTGGAACAGGCCGATGTGCGCGCGGTGTCCTTCCTCGACGCTGACCGCAACCCGCTCGCCCACGCGGGTCCGACCATGATCAATCAGCCGCCGGTCGGCAACAGCACGCACATGCTGCAACGCTCCGACAACGACGCCACGCGCTACCTGATGCCCGTGTTCGGGCGCAATCGCCACCTGACCGGCGACGTCGTTCCGGCCGAGGCCGACCGTTTGCTGGGCTGGGTGGAACTGGAACTGTCCCACAGCGGCACGCTGCTGCGCGGCTATCGCAGCCTGTTTGCCAGCCTGATACTGATCGTTGTCGGGCTAGGCCTGACCGCCAGCCTGGCCTTGCGCATGAGCCGCACCATCAACGGCCCCATTGCGCAGATCAAACAGGTCGTGGCCCAACTGAAGGACGGCAATCTGGAAGCCCGCTTGCCGCCGATGGGCAGCAACGAACTGGACGAACTCGCCTCCGGCATCAACCGCATGGCCGCAACCCTGCAGAATGCGCAGGAAGAACTGCAGCACAACATCGAGCAGGCCACCGAAGACGTTCGCCAGAATCTGGAAACCATCGAGATCCAGAACATCGAGCTGGACCTGGCGCGCAAAGAAGCGCTGGAAGCCAGCCGGATCAAGTCCGAATTCCTGGCCAACATGAGTCACGAAATTCGCACCCCGCTTAACGGGATTCTTGGCTTCACTCACCTTTTGCAGAAGAGCGAGCTGACGCCGCGCCAGCACGACTACCTAGGCACCATCGAAAAATCCGCCGACAGCCTGCTGAGCATCATCAACGAGATCCTCGACTTTTCGAAGATCGAGGCCGGCAAACTGGTGCTCGACGCGATCCCGTTCAACCTGCGCGACCTGCTGCAAGACACCCTGACCATTCTTGCTCCTGCGGCCCACGCCAAGCAGCTGGAGCTGGTGAGCCTGGTCTATCGCGACACGCCGTTGTCGCTGGTGGGCGACCCGCTGCGACTCAAGCAGATCCTCACCAACCTGGTGAGCAATGCCATCAAATTTACCCGTGAAGGCACCATCGTCGCGCGGGCCATGCTTGAAGACGAGCAGGACGACAAGGTCCAGCTGCGCATCAGCGTGCAGGACACCGGCATCGGCCTGTCCAGCCAGGACGTGCGTGCCCTGTTTCAGGCGTTTAGTCAGGCGGACAATTCGCTGTCGCGTCACTCCGGCGGCACCGGCCTGGGCCTGGTGATTTCCAAGCGGCTGATCGAGCAGATGGGTGGCGAGATCGGCGTGGAAAGCACCCCCGGCGAAGGCTCGGAATTCTGGATCAGCGTGACCTTGCCGAAAACCCGCGATGACCTCGAAGACCTGCCTGCCCCTCCGTTAATGGGCCGCCGCGTGGCGGTACTGGAACATCACGACTTGGCGCGTCAGGCACTGGAACACCAGTTGGAAGATTGCGGCCTGCAGCCGATGGTGTTCAACAACCTGGAAAACCTGATCAATGGCGTGACCGTGGTGCATCAGACGCCGCACGCCATCGACATGGCCGTGCTGGGTGTCACCGCCCACGAACTGCCACCCGAGCGTCTGCGTCAGCAGATCTGGGACCTTGAGAACCTGGACTGCAAAGTGCTGGTGCTGTGCCCGACGACGGAGCAGGCGCTCTATCAAGTCTCGGTGCCGGACGCTTACAGCCAGTTGCAGGCCAAGCCGGCGTGTACGCGTAAATTGCGCCGCGCGCTGTCGGAACTGATCAACCCCAAGCAGCTGCGCAACGAGGTGCCCGAACCCCTGTCGAGCCGACCGCCGCGGATTCTCTGCGTGGACGACAACCCGGCCAACCTGTTGCTGGTACAGACGCTGCTAGAAGACATGGGCGCCAAAGTGCTTGCGGTGGACAGTGGCTATGCCGCCGTTCAGGCGGTGCAGGAAGACACCTTCGATCTGGTGTTGATGGACGTGCAGATGCCCGGCATGGACGGGCGCCAGGCCACCGAGGCGATTCGCAGCTGGGAACTGGAACGTCAGGCGACCTCGCTGCCGATCGTCGCCCTCACCGCCCACGCCATGGCCAACGAGAAGCGTGCGCTGCTGCAGAGCGGCATGGATGACTACCTGACCAAGCCGATCAGCGAGCGTCAGCTGGCACAAGTCGTACTGAAATGGACCGGTCTTGCGCTGCGCAATCAGGCGCCGGAGCGCCACCCTGAAATCAGTCAGGGCAGCGTCAATCTTCAAGTGCTGGATCACGAGGAAGGTTTGCGTCTGGCCGCCGGCAAGGCCGATCTGGCCGCCGACATGCTGGCGATGCTGCTGGCGTCACTGGAAACCGACCGCGAGGCCATTCAGGCCGCACGCGAGGCGGGTGATCATGTGGCCCTGATCGAGCGGGTCCATCGCCTGCACGGCGCGACCCGCTACTGTGGCGTGCCGCAACTGCGCGCCGCCTGCCAGCGCAGCGAAACCCTGCTCAAACAGGACTCGCCGGACAGCGACAAAGCGCTCAATGATCTGGAGAAAGCGATCACGCGGCTGGAGATTGAGGCGCGGGTGAGTGCGTGATGTGGGTCAGTGCGCCGTCGAAACGGATGAATACCCTGTAGAAGCGCGCTTGTTCGCGATCCGGGGATGAACCCAAAAAATGTGCGTCGGATGTACCGGCCATTCGCGGGCTAGCGCCTGCAACAGTGATGGGTTCACTGCGAGACTTCTAAAAAGGAACCACCATGCGCACCCTCCTCTACAGCAGCCAGACCTACGACCGTGACAGCTTCCTCTCGGCCGATGTGCCCGCTGACATCGAGTTGCACTTCCAGCCTGCACGGCTGACGCTGGACACGGTGGCCCTTGCGGACCAATACCCGGTGGTCTGCGCGTTTATCAATGACGACCTGAGCGCGCCCGTTCTCGAACGCCTGGCGGCGGGCGGCACGAAGCTGATCGCATTGCGCTCGGCGGGTTTCAACCATGTCGACCTGCCGACCGCCCAACGCCTGGGCCTCAGCGTCGTTCGCGTGCCGGCGTATTCACCCCATGCCGTCGCCGAACACGCCGTGGCCTTGATCTTGTCGCTCAATCGTCACCTTCACCGCGCCTACAACCGCACGCGCGATGGGGATTTCACGCTGCACGGGCTGACCGGGTTCGACCTGGTCGGCAAGACCGTGGGCGTGGTCGGCACCGGGCAGATCGGCGCGACCTTCGCAAAAATCATGTCCGGCTTCGGCTGTCAGTTGCTGGCGTATGACCCCTTCCCCAACCCGCAGGTCGAAGCGCTCGGCGCCCGGTATCTGCCGCTGGATCAACTGCTGGCCGAGGCGCAGATCGTCAGCCTGCATTGCCCGCTCAACGAGCACACCCGCCATCTGATCAATCAGACGTCGCTGCAGCGCATGCAACGCGGTGCCATGCTGATCAACACCGGTCGCGGCGCGCTGGTCGATACGCCCGCGCTGATCGAAGCGCTGAAGAGCGGCCAATTGGGTTATCTCGGGCTGGACGTGTACGAGGAAGAAGCGCAACTGTTCTTCGAAGATCGCTCGGACCTGCCGTTGCAGGACGACGTGCTCGCACGCCTGCTGACCTTTCCCAACGTGGTGGTGACGGCGCATCAGGCCTTTCTGACCAAAGAAGCACTGGGTGCGATTGCGCAGACGACGCTGGATAACATCATGGGTTGGGCAGCGGGGACTCCGCAAAACAGTGTCTGAACCACTGCTCAGCCCAACGAATGACCTTCTGTGAACACGGCACCTTTAGGAGCGAATTCATTCGCGAAACATCTTTCAGGCAACGGTAATGTGTCGACCGTACGGGGGTCTCGCGAATGAATTCGCTCCCACAGGCGTTCGTATTTAACCTCACGATGCCAACCGGGCCGCCCACCGGCAGCGGGCATCGGCGGTCTAAAGTGTTAGCATGCGCGCCTATTTGGAGACCCCCATGGCAGAACACGATTTTCGCTACAGCATGCTTACCCCGCAACACACCCTGATCGAATGCCGCAGCCTGGCCATCGGTCGCTATCAAGTGACCGGCAACGGCGGCTCGATCAAGCACGACGATGTGCTGCTGGTCACCGTCAAAGGCAGCAAAGACCTGTACATGCGCCTGAACGTGGAAAAAGTCCGTCACCTGATCAACCCACCGGGTCAGTGGGTGGCCGTCGCCAACGGCCCGGCGTTCACCGAGCTGGCGATCCATCAGTGGAAGGTCAACTGCAACGGGTGCGGCAAAGAGCAGGACATCGAGTTCATGGTCGACGGCAAGGACGGCAAGAAGGCCTTGAAACCTGCCGCCACCGCGCGCATTGCCGAACTGGGCTGGAAAACCGTCGGTGAGCACCACCTGTGCCCGGCCTGCGCGAAAAAAGCCGCATGAAATCGCGTGTGCTGACCGTGCTCGCGGCCGCCGCGCTGGCGGGTTGCGCAACCGACACCGACGCGCTCAAGCGTGATCACGGATATGTGCTGGAGTGGATTGGCGAACGTCCCCTGATCGACAACAGCCACTTGACGATGACCCTGGGCAACGATGGCCGCGCCTACGGCAATGCGGGGTGTAACCACTGGTTCGCGTCGTACCGGCTGGAAGGGGACAGCCTTAGCTTCGGCCCGGTGGGCAGCACCCGCAAGCTTTGCGCACCGGCATTGATGGAACAGGAACACCGCTTCCTGGACGCCATGGGCCAGGTTCAGCGGTGGGATGTGTCAGAGGTCGAGCAACTGCAGTTGTGGCCTGCGCAAGGGTTGCCGCTGCGATTCTGGCTGGAAGAAGACTAAGCCACGACCTGTAGGAGCGTGGCTGGTGTCTGGGTCGCATCCGGACGATCTGCTGGGAACCGGCAGCAAAACAGGTGCATGCGGTATGTCAGACATAAACGAGTCGTCTGATTCTGCTACCGCTGCGCGGTAGATCGCGGGCAAGCGCGCTCCTACAAGGATGGGTGGTGCTCAGCCTTTCCCTTTCAACTCCGCCAGTTTCTGGGCGACGCCTGCGGCGGTCTGTTCGCCCATCAACTGCTCACGGACCTTGCCCTTGTCGTCGATGATGTACGTCACCGGCAGCGCCTCGCTCTTGGGCAGGTCGTATTGCTCGGCCGGGTCCTGCGCCAGCACGGTGAACTTGATGCCCAGTGCGTTGCTGGCAGTTTTCAGGTCTTCACCCTGCAGGTTGTCGAAATTGACCCCGAACACGCTGACCTTCTGGCCGCTCATCTGCTCGGAGAGTTTGTTCAGTTCCGGGATTTCCGTGCGGCACGGGCCACACCATTCCGCCCAGTAGTTGACCACCAGCCAATGCTTGTCGACGCGGTCGCTGGCGACCTTCTGACCGTTCTGGTCAGTCCCCAGATCCACGCCACACCCGCTGAGCAATACACTCCCGATAAGCGCTAACGCCGCTGCCAACCGCCTTGCCATGATGCTTGTTCCTTTTAGAGAGACACGACGCAGACCTGATGTTCGTCCGGGTCGTCACCTATGTAGAATAGCCGCCACCTCACGCAAGATGCGACCTGCAAATGACCGATCTGACGCTTTATCACAACCCGCGCTGCTCCAAATCACGTGGCGCGCTGGAATTGCTTGAAGCCCGTGGCCTGACGCCGACTGTCGTGCGTTATCTCGAAACCCCGCCCAATGCTGCCCAATTGCGTGACCTGCTGGGCAAGCTGGGCATCGGTGCGCGCGATCTGCTGCGCACCGGCGAAGACGAATACAAAACCCTGAACCTGGCAGACGCCAGCCTGAGCGACGATGACGTGATCGCCGCCATGGCCGCGCACCCCAAGCTGATCGAGCGCCCGATCCTGGTCGCAGGCGACAAAGCCATGATCGGCCGTCCACCGGAGAAGATCCTGGAGATCCTGCCGTGAGCACGCCCTACATTCTGGTTTTGTTCTACAGCCGCAACGGTTCGACCAGTGAAATGGCCCGCCAGATTGCCCGTGGCGTCGAGATGGGCGGCTTGGAAGCGCGCTTGCGCACGGTGCCGGCGATCTCTACCGAGTGCGAAGCGGTGGCGCCGAGCATTCCGGAAACGGGCGCGTTGTACGCCACGCTCGATGATCTGAAGAACTGCTCCGGCCTGGCGCTGGGCAGTCCGACCCGTTTCGGCAACATGGCGGCGCCGCTCAAGTACTTCCTCGACGGCACCAGCAACCTATGGCTAACGGGTGCCCTGGTCGGCAAACCGGCCAGCGTGTTCACCTCAACGGCCAGCCTGCACGGCGGCCAGGAAACCACGCTGATGTCGATGCTGCTGCCGTTGTTGCACCACGGGATGCTGGTCACCGGCCTGCCTTACAGCGAATCGGCATTGATCGAAACTAGTGGCGGCGGCACGCCGTATGGCGCCAGTCACCACGCAGGCGCCGACGGCAAGCGTCCGCTGGATCAGCACGAAACCACGTTGTGCCGCGCGCTGGGTCAGCGTCTGGCCAAGACCGCGTTGCTGCTGGAGCTGTCGCGTGGCTAAAAAGCCCAAGGTATTGCCCTCGCTGGAATGGCTGGAACCTCGCGTCCGCTGGAGCCGGGTCGCTGCCTTGCTTTGCTTTTTCGGGCTGATCGCGCTGCTCGCGGTGTATTACCTTGGGTTCGCCGACCTGCACGGCGCCCGTCCCTGGGTGATCCTGTCGATTGAACTGGTGCCGCTTTTGTTGCTCTCACCGGGGATGATCACCGGCAGCGCACGCGGGCATTCGTGGACCTGTTTCGTGGTGAACCTGTATTTCATCAAGGGTGCGCTGGCGGCCTATGACCCGAGCCGCGCGTGGTTTGGCGTGCTGGAAATGCTGGCGAGCCTGGCGGTGTTCACCAGCGCGCTGCTGTACGTGCGCTGGCGGTTTCAGTACAACCGCAAGCTGGCCGGCGAAGGCGCCTGACACGTAGCTCTCGACTGTATCGCCGCCCCCCTGTGGGAGCGAGCTTGCTCGCGAAAGGGCCGTGTCTGGCAAAGAAAATGTAATGGGTGCAAGGCCGTCTTCGCGAGCAAGCTCGCTCCCACAGGTCGTGTGTTGCACCTGAAATCTGTTTTTGGAGAGGGCATGCAAGACTACAAATGGCTCAATGAATACTGTTTGAATCGCTTTGGTTCCGCCGCCGCCCTCGAGGCGCATCTGCCGACTCCCGCCACGTCAAAACAGCTCAAGGCCCTGAGCGACGACCGTTATCTGTCGACCATGGCCCTGCGGGTGTTTCGTGCCGGGCTGAAGCACAGCCTGGTGGACGCCAAGTGGCCGGCCTTCGAGCAGGTGTTCTTTGGCTTCGATCCGGAAAAGGTCGTGCTCATGGGCGCCGATCATCTGGAGCGTCTGATGCAGGACGCACGAATCATTCGTCATCTGGGCAAACTCAAGAGCGTGCCGCGCAACGCGCAGTTGATCCTCGACATCGCCCATGAACACGGCAGCTTCGGCAACTTCATCGCCGACTGGCCGGTGACCGACATCGTCGGGCTGTGGCGTTATCTGTTCAAACACGGCAATCAGATGGGCGGACTCTCGGCCGCGCGCTTCCTGCGCATGGTCGGCAAGGACACGTTTATCCCCAGCTACGACGTCGTGGCAGCCCTCAACGCGCAGAACATCGTCGACAAAGTGCCCAGCAGCCAGCGCGATCAGGCAGCCGTGCAAGCCGCATTCAACCAGTGGCACGCCGAAAGCGGCCGCCCGTTGTGCCAGATATCGATGATGCTGTCGTACACGGTCAACCACTGATCTTTTTTTCGTCAAGCAGCGGCGACATCAGATGTAACAAATCGAAGGTCGTATACAATATCCGCTATTCGTCCCTTGCCTGAGTCGCTCGCGTGCCCTTTCTTCTTCCTGACGCCCCCAACCTTGGTGTCGCACCGTCTGCGTCCGAGGTGATTTCAAAGTACCTGCGCGAGTCGATCATTTCCGGCCAGTTCGCCGAAGATGAACCGATTCGCCAAGACGACATCGCCCGTGTATTCAACGTCAGCAAGATCCCTGTGCGTGAAGCTTTGAAGCGCCTGGAGGCCGAAGGGCTGGTGCAGTTCCAGCGCAACAAGGGTGCGGTGGTCACGCGGATCTCCGAACCGGAACTGGCGCAAATCTTCGAAGTGCGCGTGTTGCTGGAGGTTCAGGCCATTCGGTTGGCCGTGCCGCGGATGACCCAGGCGCAGATCGATCAGGCCACGGCCATCTGCGACGAGTTCGTCGGTGATGACGACATCGGGCGCTGGGCAGAGCTGAACTGGGCGTTTCACACCTGCCTGTACGAAGCGGCGCAACGGCCGTTTCTGCTGAACATGATTCGCTCGATCCACGACAAGGTAGAACGTTACCTGCGCGTGCAGATGAGCTTCGACGAGGGCAAGGAACGCGCAGACCAGGAACACCGCGAGATCCTCAAGGCCTGTGCCGATCGTGACGTGGACAAAGCCGCCGAACTGATCGAACACCACATCATCGGCGTCTGCCGCGCGCTCTACGCACACCTTCCCAACGCGGCGCTCAGCGAAATCTAAGTCAGCCGCGACTGTGCCGATTTCGTCATTTTCACCGGCGAAATCGGTCAAGACCCTGCCGTGCTTTAGCGCCAATCTGGATGCCAGTCCTCATCACTCTCCGGGACTCGACGGGCAACACATAACCTGTGGGAGTCAGCTTGCTGACGAATGCGGTGTGTCATTCAACATTGATGTTCCTGATCCACTGCATTCGTCAGCAAGCTGACTCCCACAGGTACACGATCTGCCAGGCAACCGGGGCCATTTCCTCAGCACTCAGGGTGAACCATGAAGCGCATCCAGATCCTCGACTCCCACACCGGCGGCGAACCCACGCGTCTGGTGCTTGACGGTTTTCCTGATCTTGGCAACGGCAGCATGGCGGAACGTCGCCAGCTGCTGGCGAATGAATTCGATGACTGGCGTGCGGCCACGGTGCTGGAACCCCGCGGCAGCGATGTGCTGGTCGGCGCGCTGCTGTGCACGCCGGTGGACCCGGAAGCCTGCGCCGGAGTGATCTTCTTCAACAATACGGGCTATCTGGGCATGTGCGGTCACGGCACCATCGGGCTGGTGGTGTCGCTGGCGCACCTGGGCAAGATCGGCCCCGGCGTTCACCGCATCGAAACCCCGGTCGGGACGGTGCAAGCCACCCTGCATGAAGATCGCTCGGTCAGCGTCAACAACGTGCCGTCGTATCGCTATCGCAAAAACTTCATCGTCGATGTCCCGGGGATCGGTAACGTCACCGGCGACATCGCCTGGGGCGGCAACTGGTTCTTCCTGATTGCCGATCACGGGTTGAGTGTCACCGGCGACAACCTCGACGCCCTCACCGACTACACCTGGAAAGTCCGTCAGGCGCTGGACAGCCAGGGCATCCGTGGCGAAGACGGCGGCCTGATCGACCATATCGAATTGTTTGCCGACGATGACGTGGCCGACAGCCGCAACTTCGTCCTGTGCCCCGGCAAAGCCTACGACCGCTCGCCGTGCGGCACGGGCACCAGCGCCAAACTGGCGTGTCTGGCGGCGGACGGCAAACTGGAACCGGGCGCGATCTGGCAGCAAGCCAGCGTAATCGGCAGCCAGTTCGAGGGCAGCTTCGAATGGCAGCACGGCGAACGCCAGATGGGTGACCGCATCGTGCCGACCATCCGCGGTCGCGCCTACATCAGTGCGGAAGCGACCTTGTTGCTGGACGAGGAAGACCCGTTCGCCTGGGGCATTCGTCCTTGATTCAGGGCGCCAGCATTCAAGGCCAGGCCGCCGATGTGATCATCATTGGTGGCGGCATCATTGGTGCTGCCTGTGCCGATGAACTGGCCAGCCAGGGCCTGCACGTGTGCGTGCTCGATTGCCAGCGACCGGCTGCCACCGCTGCCGGCATGGGCCATCTCGTGGTGCTGGACCACAGCCCCGCCGAGTTGGCGCTGGGCGAGTACTCGGTGCGACTGTGGCGCGAACTGGCGCCGCAGATGCCCGAGAACTGCGCCATGCGCAACAACGGCACGCTGTGGCTGGCCTGCAACGAAGAAGAAATGGCCGAGGCCGAACGCAAGCACGCCGCGCTGAGTGAGTTTGGCCTGGCGTGCGAATTGATGTCAGGCGCTGCATTGGCAGAGGCCGAGCCTTCGCTGCGTTCCGGCTTGCTGGGCGCCTTGAGAGTGACCGGCGACGGGATTCTGTATGCGCCCAATGCCGCGTGCTGGCTGTTGCAGCGTCAGCCCGGGCGCGTGCATCAGCAGCACGCCGAGGTGGTGGAGGTTCAGGGCAACCGCGTGAAGCTGGCCGATGGTCAGTGGCTGCAGGCGGGTGCCGTGGTGCTTGCCAACGGCATCCATGCCCGCGACCTGTTCCCGGACTTGCCGCTGCAAGCCAAGAAAGGCCATCTGCTGATCACCGACCGCTACCCGATCCAGATCACCCACACGCTGGTCGAACTGGGTTATGTCACCAGCGCGCACAAGGGCAACGGCCCTTCCGTGGCGTTCAACGTGCAACAACGCCCGACCGGTCAATTGTTCATCGGCTCGTCCCGACAGTTTGACAATGAAGACCCGGCCATCGACGCCGCGATGCTCGGTCGCATGTTGCGCCGGGCCATGGATTTTCTGCCTGATCTCGGCCAACTGAACGGCATTCGCAGCTGGACCGGGTTTCGCTCGGCGAGCCCTGACGGCCAACCGCTGATTGGCGAGCACCCCGAGCAACCGGGTTTGTGGCTGGCCGTGGGGCATGAAGGTCTGGGCGTCACCACCGCCACCGGCACCGCGAAACTGTTGGCCGCGCAACTGCTGCGCACGCCCTCGCCGCTCGACCTCGACGCGTTCCTGCCACAGCGTTTTATCGGAGCCCATGCCCATGCTTGAGTTGAGCATCGACGGTCAGCCGTTGCGCGTTGCCCCAGGCACCACCGTCGCGGCGGCCTTGATGGCCAGCGGCGACCATTGCAGTCGCACGTCGATCAGCGGCCAGCGCCGGGCGCCGTTGTGTGGCATGGGCATCTGCCAGGAATGCCGGGTGACCATCGACGGCCTGCGCCGCCTCTCTTGCCAGACCCTGTGCCGCGACGGCATGCACGTAGAGACCCAGCCATGAACCGACCTGTGGACCTGTTGATCATCGGCGCAGGCCCTGCCGGTATGGCGGCCGCTTTAGCGGCGGCACCGAGCGGCATCAGCATCGTCCTGCTCGACGACAACCCGCTGCCCGGCGGACAGATCTGGCGCGACGGCCCGAATGCGCAACTGCCGACCCTGGCGACCGATGTGCGCGCGCAGCTGCAGCACTACAGCAATATTCATCTGCACAGCGGCACCAAGGTGGTCGCACTTGCCGGCCCCAAACGGCTGCTGCTGGAAGACGCCGAACGGGGATGGGTGCTGGCATACGACAAGCTGATTCTGTGCACGGGCGCTCGCGAGCTTTTGCTGCCCTTTCCTGGCTGGACCTTGCCCGGTGTCACCGGCGCCGGTGGGTTGCAGGCGCTGATCAAGGGCGGCTTGCCAGTGTCGGGTGAACGCATCGTGATCGCGGGCAGCGGGCCCTTGTTGCTGGCTTCGGCTGCGACCGCAAAGAAGAACGGTGCCGAGGTCGTGCGCATCGCCGAGCAGGCGGGGCGCCGTGCGGTCAGCGGCTTTGCGATGGGGCTATGGCGATGGCCGAACAAAGCCCTTCAAGCCCTGACGCTGGCCAGCGGCGCTTATCGACTGTCAGCGCACGTGATTGAAGCCTTTGGCTCGGATCGGCTGGAAGCGGTCCGCGTCCAGAAGGGCTCGCGCGTCGAAGACATCGCCTGCGACCGGCTCGCGTGTGGTTTCAGTCTGGTGCCAAACACCGAGATGGGCAGCGCGCTGGGTTGCGAGGTGCGCAATCGCGCGATCGTGGTGGACGAGTGGCAAGCCACTGGCCTCACCGATCATTACGCGGCCGGAGAATGCACCGGGTTTGGCGGCAGCGAACTGGCGCAGGTCGAAGGCAGGATCGCCGGGCTGGTCGTCGTCGGCAAACAGGATGAAGCACGGGCACTGTGGCCGGAGCGCCAGCGTTGGCAGCGCTTTGCCGACCGCTTGAACAATGCGTTCGCCCTCGATCCTGCACTGAAAACATTGTCGAAGGCCGACACGCTGGTCTGTCGCTGCGAAGACGTCCCCTACGCCGAACTCGCCGACCACAGCGGCTGGAACACCGCCAAACTCAACACCCGCTGCGGCATGGGCGCGTGCCAGGGCCGTATCTGCGCCACCGCCGCGCAAACCCTGTTCGGCTGGGAACCACCCCACCTGCGCCCGCCCTTCAGTCCGGCGCGCATCGCGACGTTGGCGTGTCTGGATGATGCGGGCACAGCGATATAACCCTTGTAGGAGCCGGCTTGGTGCGGGCCGCGTTCGGACGAATACGTGGGGCAGTGGCGAAGGTGTCACCCGACCCGCCGCATTCGCCACCGTCGTAACCTCCGGCAGCTCCCACAGTTGCAGTGCTGGGCTTCGGATTTGCGGCTGCCTCTTCGTCTGTAGTAGCGGTTTGTTGCGGGCTGGCGCCTATAGTGAGTCTCTAGCGCTCCCAATATCGGAACGCATGCCGCATTATCGACCTCGTCCTCCGCTCTGGCCGACCCGCTGTGAACATGATTGACCTGCTCCCCGCCTCTCCTCTGCGTAACCTCGATCAGCTGTTGACCAGCCTGGAAACGGTCGCGCCGCTGTTCGATGCAATCCCGGGAGTGGTGTTTTTCGTCAAGGACGCGCAGGCGCGGTATGCGCTGGTCAACCAGACGCTGGTTCAGCGCTGCGGCCTCAAAGAGAAAAGCCAGGTCGTCGGGCGCACGGCGGAAGATGTCTTTCCGGCGCGCTTCGGGCCGTTGTACACCGCGCAGGATCGACGGGTACTGGCCGATGGCCGACAGCTCAGCGATCAGCTCGAACTGCACCTGTATTACGGCAACCAGCCCATCTGGTGCCTGACCCACAAGATCGCCCTGCGCGATGCCCATGGCACCATCATTGGCCTGGCCGGCATTTCCCGCGACCTGCAAGTGCTGCAATCGCACCCGGCGTATCAGAAGCTGGCCGAGGTCGACGCCCACATCCGCGAGCACTTCGCGCGCCCCATCACCCTCCAGGAACTGACCTCCCTTGCCGGATTGTCGATTGCGCAACTGGAACGTCACTGCAAACGCATCTTTCAGCTCACGCCGAGACAGATGATTCACAAGGCTCGGCTGGGCGAAGCTTCGCGGTTGCTGCGTGAAGACCTGTCGATCACCGAGGTCGCCCTTCGCTGCGGCTACACTGATCACAGCGCGTTCAGTCGGCAGTTCAAGGCATTGACCGGCGTCTCGCCGAGTGAATACCGGGAATCGCAAGGTTGAACTTCGCGCAGTCCGTTGTAAGGGTTGAACGTGCATCAATGAAGCACCGCCCCCGGTTTTGCTCCTTTATGTAACACCGTCGTCGTCCCGCACACGCGGGTAACTCCCGCAAGCCGCCGATCCAAAGCCCTGGAGCCATAGTGGCAAAACGGGCACGCACCGTGCATATAAAATATCGTATACGAAATTACTTATCCGGCCGTTCCATTACTTGCATCCACCGAGGCTTCTATGAAAAAGCATGCTGTTGCCGTAGCCCTCCTCGCTGTAATGAGCTCCTCCTTCATCAATGCCGCCTTCGCCGACAAGCTCGATGACATCATCGACTCCGGCAAGCTGCGTTGCGCCGTGACCCTGGATTTCCCGCCGATGGGTTCACGGGACGAGAAGAACAACCCGGTCGGATTTGACGTCGATTACTGCAACGATCTGGCGAAGGTGCTGGGCGTCACGGCGGAAGTGGTCGAAACCCCCTTCCCTGACCGCATCCCTGCACTGGTGTCCGGGCGCGCCGACGTGATCGTCGCCTCCACCTCCGACACGCTGGAACGTGCCAAGACCGTGGCGATGACCATTCCGTACTTCGCCTTCCAGATGGTAGTGCTGACCCGCGACAACACCGGCATCACCAAGTACGAGGACCTCAAAGGCAAGAACGTGGGTAACACCAGCGGCACCTATGAAGCCATCGCGCTGGAAAAAGACCAGAAAGCCTGGGGCAGCGGCACCTTCCGCGCTTACCAGACCCAGAACGACACCATCCTCGCCGTCGCACAGGGCCATATCGATGCAACCGTGGTCACCAACACCGTGGCCGCCGCAACCCTCAAGTCGGGCAAATACAAAGGCCTGAAAGTCGCGGGTAACGCACCGTACGTCATCGACTACGTGTCGCTGGCCGCCAAACGTAATGAATACGGCCTGATCCATTACCTGAACCTGTTCGTCAACCAACAAGTGCGCACCGGCCGTTACGACGAGCTGTGGAAGAAGTGGGTCGGTGACGAAATCAAACCTGCGAACCTGACCGTGCCGGGGGTTTATTACTGAGGTTCGGGTTGCGCTGAGTGGCGGGATTGGCATTTAACCTGTAGGAGCGTGGCTTGTCCCGCGATTGCGGTGCGTCAGTTTTGATCGTTACCACGCAGAGCGTGGGAACGATCAACAACCTGTGGGAGCGAATTCATTCGCGATATGCCCGTACATTCGACACATGACCGTCGCCTGAAAGATTTTTCGCGAATGAATTCGCTCCCACAGGATCTTCATTGGCCGCAATAACGCGAGTGGCCCCACCCCAATCAAGGAGCCCACGATGTCTGAAGTTTCGTTAAACGGCCGTAGCCTGGTCCCTGGCAGCGCTCAGGGCGAGTTGCTGTATGCCGACGTGGCCTTGAGTTTCTGGGGCGGGGTCGAGCCGTTTACCGGTGAGGTGATCGACCGTCACCACCCGCTCAGCGGCCAGATCATCACCGGCCGCGTGCTGGCGATCCCGAGCGGGCGCGGATCGTGCACCGGCAGCAGCGTGTTGCTGGAACTGATCCTCAATGGCCATGCACCCGCTGCCCTGGTGTTCGAACGGGTCGAAGACATCCTGACCCTCGGCGTGCTGATCGCCGAACAGATGTTCGGGCATTCGATTCCGGTCATCAGTCTCGGTGACGCCGGTTTTGCGGCGCTGCGCGAGGTGAAATTCCTGCGGGTGGAGGACGCCCAGGTCACCTGTTTCGACAGCCCGCCGCCTGCGCTGCCTGCCGCTCGATCTCCCCGCGCTGCCCACCGTGTCAGCACCCACATCACACTGACCGAACTGGATCAGGGCTTTCTCGACGGCGCCTACGGCAAGGCTGGACAAGTGGCAATGGGCATCATCCTGCGCATGGCCGAACTGCAAGGCGCGACCGAGCTGCTGGACATTACCCAGGCGCATATCGACGGCTGCATTTATACCGGCCCGGCGAGCCTTCGGTTTGCCCGCCAACTGGTTGACTGGGACGCCAAGGTGCGTGTGCCCACCACCCTCAACTCCATCTCCGTAGACAAGCGCCGCTGGCGCGAACTGGGCGTCGACCCGGCTCTGGGCGAACCCGCCAGTCAGCTGGGCGATGCCTACCTGGACATGGGCGCGCGCGTCAGTTTCACCTGCGCCCCCTACCTGCTGGACAGCGCACCGGAATTGGGCGAACAGATCGTCTGGGCCGAATCCAACGCGGTGGTCTACGCCAACAGCGTGATCGGCGCGCGCACCCTGAAATACCCCGACTACCTCGACATCTGCATCGCCCTGACCGGCCGTGCGCCGAAAATCGGCTGTCACCTGACGCAACAACGCCTGGCGACGCTGCGCATCGACATCCCCGAGCTGGGCACTCTGGATGACAGTTTCTACCCACTGCTGGGCTATCACGTCGGCCTGCTCTGCGGTGCTGACATTCCTGTGGTCTGCGGGCTGGAACACAAGGCGCCCACGCTCGACGACCTGAAAGCCTTCGGGGCGGCGTTCGCGACCACCTCCGCCGCCCCGATGTTCCACATTGCCGGCGTCACGCCGGAAGCCACCACCGTTGAACTCGCGTTGGGCGGACACGCGCCCGCCAGAACGCTGAACGTCAGCGCTGTCGATTTGCTGAGCAGTTGGCGCGAACTGAACAGCGCACAGAGCCCGGAAGTCGATGCCGTCACACTGGGCAACCCGCATTTTTCGTACAGCGAATGCGCCACCCTCGCCCGTCTGTGCCACGGCCTGCGCAAGCTCGACAGCGTGGCGATCGTGGTCACCTGCGGCCGCGCCACGCTGGAACGGGCGCAGCAGGCCGGGTACGTGACGACGCTGGAAAACTTCGGCGTGCAGTTCGTCACCGACACCTGCTGGTGCATGCTCGGCGAGCCGGTGATTCCGCCCACCGCGCGCAACCTGATGACCAATTCCGGCAAGTACGCGCACTACGCACCCGGTCTGGTGGGCCGTCGAGTGCACTTCGCCAGTTTGGCCGAATGCGTCGAAAGCGCTTGCACCGGCCTTGCCAGCGGACGTTTGCCGGTCTGGTTGCAGGCCGCCGAACAGGCGGAGGCGCTGACGCATGTTTGATTACAACTTTCACTGGCGAGCCGCGTTCAAGGCCTTGCCGGACATGCTCAACGGCGCCATCGTCACCTTTGAAACCGCGGCCTTGTCGATGATCCTCGGGGTCACCATCGCCCTGTTTCTGGTGTTCATGCGCCAGGGCAAGAACCGGCTGTTTCGCGGTTTTGCCGCCACCTGGATCTCCATCGCCCGTAACACGCCGTCGTTGTTTCAGGTGTACATCCTGTACTTCGGCCTGGGCTCGTTCGGGCTGCATATCAGCTCATGGGCTGCCCTGCTCGCGGGCATCACCATCAACAACGCGGGCTATCTGGCGGAAAACTTTCGAGGCGGGCTCAAGGCTGTGCCGGACACCCAGTTGCGTGCAGCGCGCTCTCTGGGCATGAGCGCACCCCAGGCCTATCGGCTGATTGTGATCCCGCAACTGCTGCGCATCGTGTTCTACCCGCTGACCAACCAGATGGTCTGGGCCGTGCTGATGACCTCGATGGGCGTGATCGTCGGCCTCAATAACGACCTCACAGGCGTGACTCAGGACTACAACGTCAAGACGTTCCGGACGTTCGAGTTCTTCGCCATCGCAGCCGTGCTTTATTACCTGATCGCCAAGCTGATCGTGGCCGTCGCCCGGCTGCTGTCCTGGCGGCTGTTCCGGTACTGAGGAATTGACCATGTTCAATAGCAGTTTCAGCTGGAGCGACATGCAATTCATGCTGCAGGGCGCGTGGGTCACGATCCTGCTGACGATCATCTCGATGATCATCGGCACGCTGGCCGGCGTGGTCTGCGGCATGGCGCGGGCCCTGTTGCCCCGCAGCACCATCCCGCTGGCGTGGTTGCTGGACGTGTTTCGCAGCGTGCCGTTGCTGATCCAGTTCGTGCTGTTCAACGCCCTGAAAAGCATCGTCGGCCTGAACTGGAGCGCCTTCGCCGTGGCGTGCGTGGTGCTGGGGCTGTACGTCACCGCGTACTGCACGGAAATCGTTCGCAGCGGCGTGTTGTCGGTGCCGCTCACCTTGCGCCGCGCCAGCCGTTCGCTCGGCCTGACCTACTGGCAGGACCTGCGTCAGATCGTCATGCCGATGGCGACCCGCGTCGCGTTCCCGGGCTGGGTCAACCTGTTGCTCTCCGTGATGAAGGACACCGCGCTGGTGATGTGGATCGGCATCGTCGAACTGCTGCGCGCCTCGCAGACCATCGTCACGCGCATTCAAGAACCGCTGCTGGTGCTGTGCATCGCAGGCCTCATTTACTACGTCATGAGTCTGGTGATCGCCCGTCTGGGTGCGCGCCTGGAAACGAGGTGGCAGGAAAATGATTGAGATCGACAACGTACACAAATCATTTGGCGAGCTTGAAGTGATCAAGGGCGTGAGCCTGCAAGTGCAGAAAGGCGAAGTGGTGTCGATCATCGGCGGCTCGGGCTCGGGCAAGTCCACGCTGCTGATGTGCATCAACGGTCTTGAGTCGATCAAGAGCGGCAGCATCCGCGTGGACGGCACCGAGGTGCACGCCAAAAGCACGGACATCAACAAGCTGAGGCAGCGGATCGGCATCGTCTTTCAGCAGTGGAACGCCTTTCCACACCTGACGGTGCTTGAAAACGTGATGCTCGCGCCGCGCACCGTGCTGGGCAAAAGCAAGGCCGAAGCCGAGGCGCTGGCGGTCAAGCAACTGACCCACGTGGGCCTGGGCGACAAGCTCAAAGTGTTTCCCGGCAAGCTGTCTGGCGGTCAGCAACAGCGCATGGCGATTGCCCGCGCCTTGGCGATGTCGCCGGACTACATGCTGTTTGACGAAGCGACTTCAGCACTCGACCCGCAGCTGGTGGGCGAGGTACTGGACACCATGCGCATGCTTGCCGAAGACGGCATGACCATGATTCTGGTGACCCACGAGATTCGTTTCGCCCGTGATGTGTCGGACCGCGTGGCGTTTTTCCGCAATGGCCTGGTGCATGAGATCGGTACGCCCGATCAAGTCATCGGCAACCCGCAACGGCCGGAGACGGCGGATTTCTTGCGGTCGATCAATTAGCGGATTTGAGGCCCGGCTGGGATGTCCAGGCGTGTGGAGATTGAAACTGTGGGAGCGAATTCATTCGCGAGAGGCGGGTACAGCCGACACAGATACGTCGCCTTTGCCATTTTTCGCGAATGAATTCGCTCCCACAGGGGGCAGGCTGTTTCATCAGATCAATCGAGTTCGACAGGAGGGCTTTAAAGCATGCGCTCATCGAAAGTGATTCACGTGGTCAGTTGTCACGCCGAAGGTGAAGTCGGCGATGTGATCGTCGGCGGTGTCGCGCCGCCGCCGGGCGATACGATCTGGGAGCAGTCACGCTGGATCGAGAAGGACAACGTGCTGCGCAACTTCATGCTCAATGAACCTCGCGGCGGCGTGTTCCGCCACGTCAACCTGCTGGTGCCGCCGAAGAACCCGAAGGCGCAGATGGGCTGGATCATCATGGAGCCCGCCGACGTGCCGCCGATGTCCGGCTCCAACTCCCTGTGCGTGGCCACCGTGTTGCTGGACAGCGGGATCTTGCCGATGACCGAACCGGAAACCCGCCTGGTCCTCGAAGCGCCGGGCGGCTTGATCGAAGCCATCGCCCAGTGCCGAGACGGCAAGGTGCAGAGCGTCGAAGTGCACAACCATCCTTCGTTTGCCGATCAACTGGACGTGTGGATTGAGGTGCCGGGGTTGGGTTCGATTCAAGTCGACACGGCGTACGGCGGCGACAGTTTTGCCATCGTCGACTCGGTGAAGCTCGGCTTCTCGCTGACCGCTGATGAAGCCAAGGACTTGGTGGAGACCGGCCTCAAGATCACCAAAGCGGCTAACGAGCAACTGGGGTTCACCCACCCGCTGAACAAAGACTGGAACCACATTTCGTTCTGCCAGATCGCAGCACCCGTCAACTATGACGGCGGCGTGGCGAACGCGGCCAACGCCGTGGTCATTCGTCCCGGCAAGATCGACCGCTCACCTTGCGGCACCGGCTGCTCGGCGCGTCTGGCGGTGTTGCATGCCAAGGGTCAGTTGAAGGTGGGCGACCGGTTCATCGGGCGCTCGATCATCGGCTCGGAGTTCCACTGCAAGATTCAGAGCGAGACCGAAATTGCCGGGCGTAAAGCGATTGTGCCAAGCCTGTCGGGCCGGGCGTGGATCACCGGCACCCACCAACACATGCTGGACCCGAGCGATCCGTGGCCGGAGGGCTACAAGCTGACAGATACCTGGCCGGTTGGGTTGAAGCTATGAACACGAGGTGATTCGGGCCAAAGGCCGTGGGAGCCGGCTTGCTGGCGAATGCATTTGACCGGTCGTATTGGCATCGACTGACACTCTGCCTTCGCCAGCAAGCCGGCTCCTACGGGCTGCGCCCAGAAACAGGTAGGCGTCGCTAAGAATTTGAGGCATGCAGAAACAGATTTTCAAACCGGGCCTGATACGCCCAAACCAAAACGTATACGAAATACCTTAATCCGAAAAAGGAGTCACTCATGAGCCAGTCCGTATCCTGGAGCGGTGTTTTCCCCGCAGTTACCACCCAATTCAACGATGATTTCTCCCTGAATCTGGAGGCGACGCACAAGGTCATTTCCAATCTGGTGCGCGACGGCGTATCGGGTCTGGTGATCTGCGGTACCGTCGGTGAGAACACCTCATTGAGCGTGGCCGAGAAAATCAGCTTGGTTGAGGTTGCGAAAGATGCCTCGGCCGGTCGCGTGCCGGTGATTTCCGGGATCGCCGAATTCACCAGCGCCAATGCCAGCGCTGTCGCCAAGGACGTTCAGAAAGCAGGCGCCGACGGGATCATGCTGATGCCGGCACTGGTCTATTCGTCCAAACCCTTCGAGACCGCCGCGCACTTCCGCACCGTAGCCGCAGCCACCGACCTGCCGATGATGGTCTACAACAACCCACCGATTTATAAGAACGACGTCACCCCGGACATCCTGATTTCCCTGGCCGACTGCGACAACATCGTCTGCTTCAAGGATTCGTCGGGCAACACCAACCGCTTCATCGACGTGCGCAACGAAGTCGGCGACCGTTTCGTGCTGTTCGCCGGACTCGACGACGTGCTGGTGGAGAGCGTGGCCGTGGGCGCGGTGGGCTGGGTGTCGGGCATGTCCAACGCCTTCCCAAAAGAGGGTGAAACCCTGTTCCGTCTGGCCAAGGCAGGACGTTTCGCTGAGGCGATGGCGCTTTACGAGTGGTTCATGCCGCTGCTGCACCTTGATGCTCGTCCGGACCTGGTGCAGTGCATCAAGCTGTGCGAAGCGATCATGGAACGCGGCAGCGCCCTCACCCGCCCACCGCGCCTGGCGCTGCCGGACAGCGACCGTGAATACGTCGAGAAACTGATGAAAACCGCGCTGGCTAACAAGCCGGTGTTGCCGGATGTGGGGTTGTAAGCACCAACACCTGTACCGAGGTGCACGCATCTCCCTGTAGGATCTGCCGGGGTGGCGTTCCACCTTGTCCTGCGATCGGCGACGCAGTCGTCGTAAAACCAGACACCTCGGTGTGTCAGACCTACCGAGTACACAGGTTTCACGGCGGGTTCCCCGCCGATCGCGGGACAAGGTGGAACGCCACCCCGGCAGCTCCTACAAGGGAACGCTTTAGAGATTCACTACATTCACAAACCGCGACGCCGCAGTCTCGTCGATCTTCAGGCTGGTGAAGTCGAACAGGTTGCGGTCCGCCAGTTGCGACGGCACGACGTTCTGCAGGCTGCGAAAGATCATTTCGGAACGGCCCGGGGTCTTGCGGTCCCATTCCTGAAGCATGTCCTTGACCACCTGGCGCTGCAGGTTTTCCTGCGAGCCGCAGAGGTTGCACGGGATGATCGGGAACTGCTTCATGTCCGAATACGCCTGGATGTCCTTCTCGGCGCAGTAGGCCAGCGGACGAATCACTACGTTGCGGCCGTCATCGGCGCGCAGCTTCGGCGGCATCGCCTTGATCGTGCCGTTGAAGAACATGTTCAGGAAGAACGTCTCGACGATGTCGTCACGGTGGTGACCGAGGGCCATCTTGGTCGCGCCGATTTCGTCGGCGAAGGTGTAAAGGGTGCCGCGACGCAGCCGCGAACACAGCGAGCAGGTGGTCTTGCCTTCCGGAATCAGCTCCTTGACCACCGAGTAGGTGTCTTTCTCGACGATGTGATACTCGACGCCCAGCTCTTTCAGGTACGCCGGCAGGACGTGCTCGGGGAAGCCCGGCTGTTTCTGGTCCATGTTCACGGCGACGATGTCGAACTTGATCGGGGCGACCTTTTGCAGATGGATCAGCACATCGAGCATGGTGTAGCTGTCCTTGCCGCCGGACAGGCAGACCATGACCTTGTCACCCTCTTCAATCATGTTGAAATCGGCCACCGCTTCGCCTGCTAGCCGACGCAGACGCTTCTGCAGTTTATTCTGGTTGACTGAAAGGGTGCCCATGGCGCTGATATCCGCTCGCTGTGACTCTGGAAAGGGTCGGCATTTTACGCATAAACGGGGCGGCTGGTAATGCCTGCGTGGGTGCCACACAACCCTGTGGGCGCTGCCGGAGGTTACGACATTGGCGAAAACGATATGACTGACACGCCCCATTCGCCACTGTCGTAACCTCCAGCAACTCCCACAGGTCGAATCGCCTGACGAATACCGTTCATCCGCCCATATTCTTCTGCTGATCACCATCGGCTATTAACAGCCTCGGGATAGTCCCAATTACTCTAAAGGCCACGGTTTTCGTGGCTTCCAGCTTTCTATACTGCCATTAAGGTCGCAGCCGTTCCCCTGTAGAGATTGTGACCTTGCCCTGACGGCATCTGGCCGGTCAGGTGCGACGGCACTTCATCAGGAGTAACGGGCATGATCCATCACGTTTTGGGGCTGTTCACGCACCCCGATCAAGAATGGCAACAGATACGTGGCGAAGAAGAAGAAAGCATCAGCCACATGTACCTCACCCACACGTTGATTCTGGCGGCGATACCTGCGGTGTCCGCCTACATCGGCACGACCCAGGTGGGTTGGGTCATCGGCAACCGCGCGCCGGTCATGCTGACCAGCGAAAGCGCGATCTGGATGACCCTCATGTCCTACATCGCCATGCTCGCCGGGGTCGGTGTCATGGGCGGGTTCATTCACTGGATGGCACGCACGTACGACGCAAGCCCGAGCCTGGCGCGTTGTGTGGCGTTTGCCACCTACACAGCAACGCCTTTGTTCATCGGCGGCTTGGCGGCGCTCTATCCGCACATGTGGCTGGGCATGATGGTGGGCCTCGCAGCCGTCTGCTACACGGTTTACCTGCTGTACGTCGGGCTGCCGGTGTTCATGAACATCCACCCGGACGAAGGGTTCATGTTCTCCAGCTCGGTGCTGGCGGTGGGCTTGGTGGTGCTGGTGGCGATCATGGCCTTTACCGTGGTGCTGTGGGGTATTGGTGTCGGGCCTGAGTATACGAATTGATCCTGAACATGAATGTAAACTCCAGTGTAGGAGCGGCAGATTTAAGACCATTCGGCAGCTCATGTTTTCGACAAGGACGCGCTTTGCGGCATACTTGCTTCATCTGGAGACCGATGAAGCATGCTCGAACCACTCAATACCCGCGTCGAATCCTGTTACCAACAAGCCGAAGCCTTTTTCAAACGCCCTTTCAAACGCCCGGTCGTCAGCCTCAAATTGCGAGGCCAGAAGGCCGGTGTCGCGCATCTGCACGAAAACATGCTGCGCTTCAATCCGCAGCTGTACCGCGAAAACAGCGAAGACTTCCTGCGCCAGACCGTGGCTCATGAGGTTGCGCACCTGGTCGCCCACCAATTGTTCGGTGACACCATTGCCCCCCATGGCGAAGAGTGGCAACTGATCATGCGCGGCGTGTACGAACTGCCGCCCAACCGCTGCCACAATTATGAAATCCAGCGCCGCCGCGTGACCCGCTACATCTACCGCTGCCCCTGCCCGGAAAGCGACTTCCCGTTCTCCGTGCAGCGGCACAAGCTGGTGCGCAAGGGACGGCGGTATCTGTGCCGTCGCTGCCGGGAGATTCTGGTGTTCAGTGGTGAGACGCGGGTGGAGTAAACGTCACCCCACCGCTCCCGACTCCCGCAACGCTGCAATTTGATCTGCACTGAAGCCTGCCTCCCTCAACACCTGCTCACTGTGGGCGCCCGCCGCGACACCGATATGCCGGGGTGGCGGCAAGCCGTCCGAGAATTTCAGTGGGCAGGCCATCTGCGGCTGCGCGCTGCCGTCGCCTCTTGGCACTTGGTTCACCACCGCCCGGGCCCGTAGTTGCGGATGCTCGACGGCTTCCGAAAAGCTCAACACCGGCTCGACACAGGCGTCTATCTTCGCGAAACAGGCTTCAAGTTCCTCAAAGCTGCGGCGTTCGAACTCGATGATCAGTTCCTGCTTCAAGGCCATCTGGTCCACCGATGCCAGGGACAGCCCCTGCTTGGCCAATTCAGGCCGTTCCAGTGCCTCGCACAGCGCCTGCATGAACGCCGGTTCAAGGCTGCCCACCGAGAACCAGCGCCCGTCGCGACTGCGGTAATAATCGTAAAAGCTGCCGCCGTTGAGCATCTGGCTTTCCGCTTGTGGCTCGACGCCTGCGGCCAGCCAGCCTGCGCCCGACAAGGCATTCAGGCTGAACGCGCAATCGGTCATGCTGACATCGACGTACTGACCCAGCCCGGTCTGATTGCGGGCCACCACGGCCGCCAGCAGACCGATCACGCCATGCAGCGAACCGCCCGCCACGTCGGCGACCTGCACACCCAATGGCAACGGACCGCTGTCCTTGCGCCCGGTGTGACTGGCCAGCCCCGCCAGCGCCAGGTAATTGATGTCATGCCCGGCGCGCTCGCGGTACGGACCCGTCTGCCCGTAGCCGGTGATTGCCACGTAGATAAGCCTTGGATTGATCGCCTTCAGCGCTTCATAACCGATCCCCAGACGGTCCATCACGCCGGGACGAAACTGCTCCAGCACGATGTCGTATTCCGCAACCAGCCGTTTGACCACCTCAATCGCCTGAGGCTGCTTGAGATCCAGCGCCAGGCTGCGCTTGTTACGGTTGAGGTAGGCATGGCTGGCCGACACCCCCCGGTCATGGGGAGGGAGCACGCGAAGGAGGTCCAGGCGGGTCGCCGATTCAATGCGCAACACCTCGGCGCCCATGTCCGCAAGCAACAGGGAAGCGAACGGGCCAGGCAACAGTGTGGAGAAATCGAGGACTTTGAGCGAAGACAACGGACCTTGCATGCGGCGGCTTCCCTGATGAACGGCGACTGGGATCAGAGTAGGCAGTGGCGCGGGATGCGGCAATGACACAACACGCCATCCGCTTTGACGCCGATAACGATCATTGCGGACAAGCGGGCGTCTAAAGATGCTGGCAATCCCTTGTAGGCGCCCGCCTGCCCGCGAGACGTCGGCTCAAGCGCCACAGATACCTGCCAACAAAAAGCCCGCCCAAGGTTTCCCTTGGGCGGGCTTTTCACATCAGCCTGAAGCTAATCGATTATGAACGACCCACCGGTGCAGGGCCTTCGGCCACGCCCAGATCATCTTCATAACGGGTTTCTTCAATGGCACGACCGCCAGAGGCCAGCTCGGCCTGCATTTGCGGAACGTCCAGCTCTTTCACCCACTTGGCGACAACCAGCGTCGCCACGGCGTTACCAACCAGGTTGGTCAGCGCGCGGGCTTCCGACATGAAGCGGTCGATACCCAGGATCAGCGCCAGACCGGCCACCGGCAGGTGACCTACGGCCGACAGTGTGGCCGCCAGCACGATGAAGCCCGAACCGGTCACGCCCGCAGCGCCTTTGGAGGACAGCAGCAGCACCAGCAGCAGGGTGATCTGGTGGGTAATGTCCATGTGGGTGTTAGTCGCCTGAGCGATGAACACCGCCGCCATGGTCAGGTAGATCGAGGTGCCGTCCAGGTTGAACGAGTAACCGGTCGGGATCACCAGACCCACGACGGATTTCTTCGCGCCCAGGCGCTCCATCTTGATCAGCATGCGTGGCAGCGCCGATTCAGACGACGAGGTACCCAGCACGATCAGCAGCTCTTCGCGGATGTACTTGATCAGTTTCAGGATGCTGAAACCGTGCGCGCGGGCGATGCTGCCCAGTACCAGCAGCACGAACAGCAGGCAGGTGATGTAGAAGCACAGCATCAACTGACCCAGTTGCACCAGCGAGCTCACGCCGTAAGCACCGATGGTGAAGGCCATGGCACCCAGCGCACCCAGCGGCGCCAGTTTCATGATCATGTTGATGATGTTGAACATGACGTGGGCGAAGCGATCGATGAAATCCAGGATCGGCTTGCCGTAGGCACCCAGGCGATGGAGGGCGAAACCGAAGATCACCGAGAACATCAGCACTTGCAGGATGTCGCCGTTGGCGAACGCGCCGACGATGGTGTTCGGGATCACGTTCAGGATGAAACCGATCACGCTCTGGTCTTTACCGGCGGTGACGTAGGCAGCGACCTTGGAGCCGTCCAGGGTCGATACGTCGATGTTCATGCCGGCGCCCGGCTGAACCACGTTCACAACGATCAAACCGATGATCAGCGAGATGGTCGAAACGATTTCGAAGTAGAGCAGCGCGTAACCGCCAGTCTTGCCCACGGATTTCATGCTCTGCATGCCAGCGATGCCGCTGACCACGGTGCAGAAGATGATCGGGGCGATGACCATTTTGATCAGTTTGATGAACCCGTCACCCAAGGGTTTGAGCGTTACGGCAGTGTCGGGATACCAGTGACCGAGTGCGATACCGATGATGATTGCAACGATCACCTGGGCATACAGGGATTTGTAGATTGGCTGACGAGTCGTCATTGCAGTTTCCTCAAGAGCATCGGTTACATCATTCCTGATGCCACGACGCCTAAAGTGCGAACCCTCCTGCTCGGAGGGATTTGTTTTTGTCGAGCTGCGCGGAGCAGACCTCTGCGTCTTCTATCGCAAGCGCCGTGCCATTTATTGAAATCCCCCTGCAAGCCCCGAACGGCATGGACCGCTCAGTTAACACTAGCTAAAAAACCTCAGTCTCGATGGCGGATTTCCGCCCATTCTCGACAAATAATCCCTTCCATTGGCGGGTATCCGCCTTGCCGCTGCGTCCGGCCACTGCCTACCATTCGTCTACGCAACCGCATCGAAGCACCCAACGAGCCCTCCATGCGCCATCGAACCATCGCCAGCCATTTCGCGCGCGCCGTCCTGCACGGCGCGGCGCGTTATGGCCTCGACTGCCAGCCGATTCTGGCGCAGGTGGGCCTGCAGCCGGAGCTGTTGAACGAGCCCAAGGCCCGTATCGCGCCAGAGCAGTTCGCGCAGCTGATTCAAATGGTGTGGCGGGCGCTGGACGATGAGTACATGGGGTTCGGGCTGGCGCCGAGCAAGCGCGGGACCTTCGCCATGATGTGCCACGCGCTGATCCACTGCCGCACGCTGGAGAAGGCCCTGCAGCGAGGCTTCCTGTTTTACGGGCTGTTTCCCGACTCGCCACGGCTGAGCCTGGAACGTGATGGCGAGTGGGTGCGCCTGTGCCTGGACGACTCAAGCCTGCGCGACCCGATGCATTTTCTGAGCGAGTCGCTGCTGGTGATCTGGCACCGCCTCGCCAGTTGGCTGATCGGTCAGCGCATTCGTCTGGACCAGGCGACGTTCGCTTACGCCAAACCTACCCACAGCGCCGAGTACGATTTGCTGTTCGATTGCCCGATGCAGTTCGAGGCTCCGCAGACCGCGCTGACGTTTCACTCGCGTTATCTGCACCTGCCGCTGTTGCAGGATGAACGCACGCTCAAGCGCTTCCTCGAACGCTCCCCCGCTGACCTGCTGGCCCGCCCGGATGACGGCGACAGCCTGAGCAGCCAGTTGCGTCGGCTGCTCAGTCGCGATTGCAACCAATGGCCTGACCTGGAAACCGTCGCCGACCATCTGCACGTCAGCCCACAAACCCTGCGCCGTCATTTGCGCGACGAGGGCACGAGTTTTCAGGGGCTGAAGGATGAACTGCAGCGAGACATGGCGATTTATCACCTGGGGCAGGCGAACCTGTCGTTGCAGGAGATCGCCGAGCAGCTGGGGTTTTCAGAGCCGTCGGCGTTTCATCGAGCGTTCAAGAAGTGGACGGGGCTGACGCCGGGGGCGTATAGGGCGCAGGAGGTGTGATGCGACGCGATCACCTGTGGGAGCGCGCTTGCCCGCGATCGCGGTGTGTCAGCAACATATTGGTTGACAGACAGAACGCAATCGTCCGGATGCGGCCCAGACCAAGCGCGCTCCTACAGGGCCGGTGGACGGGCGCTTCAAGACACCCTCAAATCGCAAACTGAATCCTGAACGCCGCGCCGCCCAGTTCCGAATCGCCCAAGGTCAGCTGCGCGCCGTAGCTTTCGATGATGTCCTTGACCACCGCCAGCCCGATGCCCTGCCCCGGATTCTTTTGATCCAGCCGCTCGCCGCGCTCCAGAATCCGCGCGCGCTGGTCGTGCGGCACGCCGGGGCCGTCGTCTTCGATGCACAATTCGTCGCCCATGATCGACGGCTGCCAGCGGACCCGCACTTCACTCAGGCAAAGGCGGTAGGCGTTTTCCAGCAGGTTGCCGAGCATTTCCAGCAAGGCGCCCTCTTCCATCTGCACCTGACAATCGTCCGGCAGATCGAGCACGACGTTCACCTGTTTGTCGCGGTAGACCTTTTCCAGCGTGTTGCACAGGCTCTCCACCACCGGCTTCAACGCCACGTGATGCCGCACCAGACCGCTCTTGCGCAGGCTCGCCCGCTGCAATTGATAGCCGATTTGCTGACTCATGCGTTCGATCTGCGATTGCAGAATACGCGCCTGCTCCAGGTCTTCGGGGCGTTTGGCGATCGTCTCGCTGACGCCCTGCAACACCGCCAGCGGGGTTTTCAGGCTGTGCGCCAGGTCGCCCAGCGAATCGCGGTAACGAATGCGCTGTTCACGCTCGCTGCGCAACAGCCGGTTGAGCGAGCCGGTCAGGCGCAGCAGTTCGCTGGGGTGTTCCTCACTGAGCCCTTCCCGGGACCCGGCTTCCACCTGGTCCAGCTCCTGACTCATACCCTTGAGCGCACGCAAACCCCAGGTCAGGCCGACCCACAACAGAATCAACAGCACCAGCAACGCGCCGCCGAAGCCCAGATAAAGCTTCTCGCGCAAACCTGAAATGGTTTCCTGGTACTCACGCACCGGCTGCAAGGCGACGATGCTGTACGCCGCGTTGCGCCCGCCAAGGAGTTTGATCTCCACGTCGTACACGAAAAACTCTTCGCCGTTGGGTTGGCGAATCTTGGCGAATTCAGTACCGCGGCCGTCATAACGAGGCTGGTAATCGATGGCTTCGTCCTCGGTCGCCCGAGAACGCCATACCAGCTTGCCGGCGCGGTTATAGATGTAGCCGAGCAAACGGCTGTCAGGGAGGCTGAATTGTTCGCCGGGGAGCAGCGTCGGCATCAGCAGCCGGTCGTCCTCGACCCGCGCGGCGGAAATCAGCGTGGTCACGTCCGAGGCCAGACGTTTTTCAATGGAGCTTTCAAGCGCCAGACTGAAGGCGCTTTGCAAGGCAGGCAGCATCAACAACATGAAAATGACCGCCAGGGTGGCGGCGGCCAGCATCAACCGTACGCGAAGCGAACGAATCATCGACAGCGCTCAGTGAAGAGGTAGCCCAGACCGCGCACGGTATCGATCGGCTTGAAGCCGTCCGGACCTTCCAGCTTGCGGCGCAAGCGGCCGACCAGCACCTCGATCACGTTCGGATCGCGCTCGTCGTCATCCGGGTACAACTGTTCCATCAAGCGCTCTTTGGGCACCACTTGCTGATGGTGGCGCATCAGGTATTCCAGAATCCGGTACTCATAGGCGGTCAGCGCCAACGGCTGTTCATCCAGCGACGCCTGCTTGCGATTGAGGTCCAGCAGCAGCGGACCGGCCACGATCGTCGACTGGGTGAAACCGCTGGAACGACGCAGCAAGGCGTTCATGCGCGCTTCGAGCTCTTCGAACTGAAACGGCTTGACCACGTAATCGTCGGCACCGGCGGCCAGGCCTTCGACCTTGTCCTGCCAGTTGCCACGGGCGGTCAGGATCAGAATCGGGAACGCCTTGTTCTGCGCCCGCAGCTGACGAATCAAGTCCAGACCACCCATGCCTGGCAAGCCCAGATCAATGACCGCCAGATCGTGATTGAACTGGCCGGCTTGATACAACGCCTCCTCGGCATTGCCCACCGCTTCGACCACATGACCGCTTTCGGTCAGGCGGGTCTGCAAGTGATGACGCAACAGGGCTTCATCTTCGACAACCAGCAGTTTCATGACGCTCTCCCAGGCACAGGCATAACTCTCGATGGGTGATCCTTGGACGCTGACGACTTACAACCGGTGGTAAACGGGCAAATAGCTGTCGGGGCTTTCAGTCAGGCTCGTCGACGGTGAAGCATATGCCGCGCTCATCGCTGGCGCCGCGTCGGACAGTTTAGCCGTGCTTGCCATCATTATTCCTGTCAGTTTTTTATGGCTTCTGGCGACGTCGGTGCGCGACACGCCGACATTGCCATCCGCCGCCTGCGCAGCAGCGCTGCCGCCCAGAAACGCCAGGGCCAGGAAAAACTTGTTGAAATTCAGCATGTGCAGGTCCTCCGGCGCCAGGCGCCTTGTCAGGTACGGGACCGAGAATACGCAGCCAGCGCTGAACCCCTCCTGAACGCGGTCTGAACCGGCGCTGAACATCCGGGCAATGGGCGAGTCGGAACCTGAACGGCACCATCGTCTAGGCTCAATGCCAGACGCGCCCCTCAACAGAAGGAGAACACCATGCGGCTGCTGATAGCGTTCACCCTCATCTGCCTTGCGAGCCTGGCTCAGGCCGAGGTAAAAACCCGCACCATCGATTACCAGAGCGCCGACGGCACCAAGCTGGTCGGCTATTACGCCTACGACGACGCGATCAAGGGCCCAAGACCCGGCATTGTGGTGGTTCACGAGTGGTGGGGCTTGAACGACTATGCCAAGCGCCGCGCCCGCGATCTGGCCGCGCTCGGTTACAGCGCCATGGCCATTGACATGTACGGCGAAGGCAAGAACACCGAGCACCCGAAAGACGCCATGGCGTTCATGCAGGCCGCAACGGCCGATGCGGGCGCCTCGAAGAAGCGTTTCGATGCCGGGCTTGAGCAGTTGAAAAAGCAGCCCGAGACCAATCCACAGAAACTGGCTGCCATCGGTTACTGCTTTGGCGGCGGCGTGGTACTGGATGCGGCACGACGGGGCGAACCGTTGGATGCCGTCGTGAGTTTCCACGGCGCGCTGACCACCAAGACCCCGGCCAAGGAAGGGGTGACCAAAACGCCGATGCTGATCGAGCACGGCAATGGCGACACCATGGTGACCGCCCAGAACGTCGCCGACTTCAAGAAAGAAATGGACGCCGCCAAGGCTGACTACAAGTTCGTCGGCATCGACGGCGCCAAACACGGCTTCACCAACCCGGACGCCGACAAACTGAGCCACGGCGACCATGGCGGGCCGGACATTGGCTACAACCAGGCGGCCGACATGAGCTCGTGGGCGGACATGAAAGCGTTTCTGAAAGAGCAGTTTGCGAAGAACTCGACGATGTAATGGCTACAGTCCTTTATAGGAGCGTGACTTGGTGCGGGTCGCGTTTGGATGAATGCGGTGTGTCATTCAACCCAGATGTTTCTTGATCCACCGCATTCGCGGCCCTCGTAACCTCGGACGTCTCCCACAGGTATTGGCGGTGTTAGGGGAATCTGAGGCAGGCATCGAGCCGGTGGGAGCCGGCTTGCTGGCGAATGCGGTGGGTCTGCAGCATCAATTTTGGCTGACACATTGCATTCGCTGCCCTCGTAAACTCGGACGTCTCCCACAGGTATTGGCGGTGTTCCGGAAATCTGAGGCAGGCATCGAGCCGGTGGGAGCCGGCGGGGTGCGGGTCGCGTTCGGACGACTTCGGTGCACGCGGTCGTTGATGATCACCCCGTTCCCCCGGCAAAATGCCGCCCATGACTCATTCTAGCGACCTCCCGCCCTGCTGCCCGACCGTCACTGCGCACTGGCCACTGCCCAAGGCGCTGGACCGTGTGGTGTTGGTCAGCAGCCCGTTCGATCCGCAGAAACTTGCCGACGGCGATTTCCAGCGGTGCCTGATCGAACCGCCCGCGAGCATTCAGCGCTCGGTCGCCAAGCGTCAGACGGAATTTCTCGCCGGTCGTCTGTGTGCTCGTGAGGCGATGCGCCTGCTCGACGGTCGGCTGCACGTGCCGCTGATCGGCGACGACCGCGCGCCGGTCTGGCCGCAAGACCTGTGCGGCTCGATCACCCATAGCACCGGCTGGGCCGCCGCCATTGTGGCCAGCAAGCAGCATTGGCGCGGGCTGGGCATGGATGTGGAACAGGTGATGAGCAGCGAACGCGCTTCGCGGCTGGCGGGCGAAATCCTCACGGCCGATGAAATGCAACGCATGGCAGACGGGCCTGAGCATCATGTTGCGCTGCGGGTCACCCTGACCTTCTCGCTGAAAGAAGCGCTGTTCAAGGCGCTGTACCCCCTCGTGCTCAAACGGTTCTATTTCGAAGACGCCGAGGTGCTGGAGTGGTCGGAAACCGGCCATGCACGGCTGCGTTTGAAGATCGACCTGTCAGAGGAATGGCACAGCGGCAAGGTGCTGGAGGCGCAGTTCGGTGTGCGGGATGGGCAGTTGTTGAGTCTGGTGGCGATCGCGAACTGATCCAATGCCGAAGGCTACCGGAGATCTCCGTGTAGGAGCGAGTTTGGTCCGGGCCGCATCCTCACGAATGCTGCCGGCCAGAACCATCACGGCTGAATGAACTCCGCATTCGTCAGCAAGCTAACGCCCACCGGTTTGATGTACAGCCAGCCATGGATGCATTGCACTCAGATCTGTGGGAGCGAATTCATTCGCGATTGGCCGGCGGGGTCGACACATGCAGGTCGTCTGCCAGATGCTTCGCGAATGAATTCGCTCCCACAGAATTACTCCCGTGGTCCGACCCCGCGATCCTGATCGTTCCCACGCTCGGCGTGGTAACGCAGTGGCTGACGCTCTGCGTCAACTTGCACGTAGAGCGGCCTGACAGGCAATTTCACTCAGAGCGTGGGAACGATCGTAGCGCGCTCCTGCAGGTCAGCGTGACAACGGACAATGCTCACACCGCCCCACCCACTCAACCCGATGACTCAAGCAGCAACTGCGCCGCTGCCTGACCGACTGCCCGTCGTTCCCTTCTATATAGATAATCGCGTTGAACAGCGGATTACGCGTGCCATCCGGCTTTAGTCTTTCGCGCAACAACCCGTAACCGGGTGCCAGCGACACGTCGCTGACCGACGCCAACTCACGCAGACAGGTTTCCAGATAATCCCCGGCATTGCCCCACAGCACGCCGGGCGCGACGCTGCCGTAGGCGGCCAAGCGGTCAATCACTTGCTGCAGGTTGTCGAGCAGCGGCGCGAAACGCTCGAACGGATCATCCGAGTTCGACGCGTCAAACAGAGCCCCTTCAAAACGCACGCCATCGAGAAAACCTCGCTCATGCAGTGCGAACGACAGTTGATCAACGGCTAACGGCCAGCTCACGCGATGCACAAGATTCGCCACCATTACCGGCGGAATCAGCTGCATCGCGTAGTACTTCATCCATTGCGACACCAGCACCGGTTGCTGGTCAGGCATCAATTCCGGACCGTACACCTGCAATAGCAGGCGATCCAGCGTCTCCCGGCGCAGCAACTCTGCCAAGGGCACAACCGGGCGCGCCTCGTCGAGCACCAAGGTTTTCGCAAAGCCGGCCAAGGCCCCTTCAAACACATCGCGCCTCACGCATCACCTTGCTGACGCGGCCAGGCCAGGCTGAAACACGCCCCGCCCAATGCCTGGCTGCGCCCGATCAGCGCGCGCCCGGCGTGCCAATGAATGATGCGTCGCACGATCGACAACCCGAGACCATGCCCGCCCGACGCCCGCGTGCGGCTGTCGTCCAGGCGCATGAACGGGGTGAAGATGCGGTCCCACGCGCTTTCCGGCACGCCGGGGCCGTCGTCTTCGACATCGATGCGGCAGCGTTCCTGACTCAATTGATAACCCACCCGCACCTCGGATTCGGCATGACGCATCGCATTGCTGACCAGATTCTGTAACGCCCGATGCAAGTAACGCGGCTCCGCTTCCACCCAGGCCTCATTTCCTGACGAGGCATCGTCGCTGACAGAGATGCACTGCCCGCGCGTCACCGTCACATTGGCCCGCAGCGGCGACAGTTCGGCGATGACCTGATTGATCAAGGCGTCGAGGTCGATGCGCTGGAAGTTCAGGGTCGGCGAGCCCTGCTCAAGCCGCGCGTAGGTCAGCATCTCGTCCACCAGCTTGTCGAGGTCCTGAATGTCATTGTCCATGCCGACCATGTACTTGTGCCGCGCCTCCGGGGTGCTGGCGTCGGCGATCATCTCCAGCCCGAAACGCAGACGCGCCACGGGCGTGCGCAGTTCGTGGGACACCGCGCGCACCAGTTCACGCTGAATCGTCAGCGAACGCTGCAAATGCTCGGCCATGCCGTTGAAAGCTTGCGCCAGTCGCCCCACCGAGTCCGTGCCCGTGGTCGGCACGCGGGTTTCCAGGCTGCCCTGGGCGATCTGCGTCGCGGCCGCTTCCAGGCCGCGCAGGCGATGCTCCAGACGGCGCACCAGCAAGTACACCACCAACCCGATCAGGCATAGGCCGAGAAAGGCAATCAGCACCAGCAACTCGGGTGGGTAAGGGTTGAACTGGTACAGCGGGCCGATCTCCAGCACCCATGGGGTTTCGCCGACACCAGACAGCACGCGGATCGCGTCGCCGCCCTTGCCCAGCGCCATCACCGTGTCGCCTTCATCGAGACGCCGACGCTGGTCATCATCGACATCGACCTTATCCAGCTTGATCAGGTGCATGTCGAACCCGAAACCCTTGCTCAGGCGCAAGGTTTCCAGCCTCACCGGCTGCTCATCGACGGGATAGCGCACCAGTTCGTCGAGCAGCAGGAAAATCGTCGCGCGAGCCAGTTGCTCGCTGATCTGTTGCACTTCGCCGGTCAATAACACCGCGCTGCCCGGCTTGCCGGACACGGCAGCCTCGACTTCACGGAACACCCGCGCGGCGTGAGGGCCGGTCTGTTCCACCACCACCTGGCCGCGACTCAGGCGATTGCGCGCGCCGCCGTCCAGATGCGCCTGTTCGGCGGTTTCCAGCACCAGCGGAATGCCCAGCAAACGTTCCCACACCGCCAGCGCCCGCGTGCGCTCGATACTGTCCATCAACTTAAGGTTGTCGGCCATCAGCGTGAAGGTGCCTTGCGCCAGATGCTCGCGGTACTGCTCCCCGCGCACCTTGTTCGCCAGGTGCAACGTGAGCACGCCGAGCAGCGCCACCAGCACCAGGACGCCGAGCATGCCGCCGTAGATACGCAGGAAGATGGAATGCATGGGTCAGCCGTTGAGCATGAAGTTGTTCATGTCCCTGGCGGCTTCCGGCACGAACAGATACCCCTTGCTGCGCACGGTCTTGATCAGGCGCGGATGAATCGGGTCATCGCCGATTCGGGGGCGGATTTTCGAGATGCGCACATCGATGGAGCGGTCCTGACCGTCGTAGCCAACGCCTCTGAGCGCGGTGAAGATTTCCTCGCGGGACAGAATCCTGCCGGCGTTGGCGACCAACAGCCACAACAGGTCGAATTCGGCGCTGGTCAGGTCGATGCTTTTTTCATTGAGCCACGCTTCGCGCAACGCGTTATCCACCACCAGCGGACCGAAGACCAATCGACGCTGCTCCCGCGCTGGCGCCTCGGCCGCTTCGCTGCGCCTCAACAGCGCATGAATACGCGCCAGCAGCACACGCGGGTGAACGGGTTTGCAGACGAAATCATCGGCGCCCATGTCCAGCCCCTGAACCTGATCGCTGTCGTCAGTGCGCGCAGTGAGCATGAGGATCGGGCCGTCGTATCGATTGCGCACCTTGCGGCAAATACTCAGGCCGTCCTCGCCCGGCAGCATGAGGTCGAGAATCACCAGATCCGGCTGCTCCTCGATAATCCGCTGCGCCGCCTGCGCGCCATCGCTCTCCACACCGACACGCAGGCCGTTGCTCTCAAGGTAATCGCGGGTCAGCTCGGCGAGTCGTTGGTCGTCCTCGACGATCAGCACCTGCCAGGGTTCTTGCTGCACGGTCCGTGTCTCCTGGTGTTTGTTCTTATTAATAGTCAGTGCCAAGGGTTTTTCCTGCCTTTCGCCGCCTGGGCGGACGGCGCAGGTCCCCTGTGGGAGCGAGCTTGCTCGCGAAGACTGAGGCACGGGCGCAGCAGATGCATCAGATTCACGTGCCTCTTCGCGAGCAAGCTCGCTCCCACAGGGGTTCAACAAGGGTTACGAGGCCAGCCTGACAAACGCAATAGTACCCACTCACCCAACATGACACACGACATGCCAAACCACCCGTCCGTCGCCCTTGCCAACCCCATATTTTGTGATAGGGTTCGCGCCCGCAAAAAACCGGGAAATTGATTTTCACCCTCGAAAAATCACGCATCGGCGGCTCATCCCAGTCCCCATGCGGCCTACACGCGACTTCGTCGTTTCGCACACAAATTACACACAGCTTTATCCACAGGTTAAGCCTGTCAGGAACGTTGCAATTGGTGTCCGAAACGCATTATCTTGTACCCCGTCGCTCGTGGAGACCCTACATGTAGGGGTTGGCTCGAAAAACCAAACACAAGTGACCGAGAGATTTCAAGCACTTTTTCTCGCATCAAACGGGTTGAAATGCCCCGGTTTTACCGCCTGACCGCTCACACGCGAATGGCAGACACTCAGGCTTCACGATCTGCGCGTAACGGTACAAGTGTTGCAACATTAAGTGTGCATTCTGCATCGAATTTTTACAGGGCGACGGACTCAGAACCGCGCCCTTTTGGACTTCAAAGCCAGGGTCGGCCTCCTTCAGCCTTCCCATCCGTTTTGAAGTCATTGGACTGGCGTTTGTCAGTCAACTGCCTCAAGACGGAACGGTGGACGCCTACAGCGTCCAAATAAACATAGAGAACGTGGAGACACCCATGCAAACAGACACAACTCGCGAGAATCCGCAGGCCATTGCGCCGCAGACAGGTGCGACCCAGCAGGACCTGTCCGCGACCGCACCGGGTCAGCTGCGCGTGATCAAGCGTAACGGCACCGTTGTTCCGTACACCGATGACAAGATCACCGTCGCCATCACCAAGGCTTTCCTCGCAGTTGAAGGCGGTACCGCCGCCGCGTCGTCGCGTATCCACGACACCGTTGCACGCCTGACCGAACAAGTCACCGCGACCTTCAAGCGTCGCATGCCGTCGGGCGGCACCATCCACATCGAAGAAATTCAGGATCAGGTAGAACTGGCACTGATGCGCGCCGGCGAGCAAAAAGTGGCTCGCGACTACGTGATCTACCGCAACGAACGCTCCAAAGAGCGCGCCGGTCGTGGCGGCGAAGCCCCTGTGCAGGCTCACCCGTCGATCCGTATCACCACCAAGGACGGCAGCCTCGCGCCGCTGGACATGGGCCGCCTGAACACCATCATCACCGAAGCGTGTGAAGGCCTGGCCGAGGTTGATGCCAACCTGATCCAGAACGAAACCCTGAAAAACCTGTACGACGGCGTTGCGCTGACCGACGTCAACACCGCCCTGGTGATGACCGCGCGTACCCTCGTAGAGCGTGAGCCGAACTACTCGTTCGTGACCGCGCGCCTGCTGATGGACACCCTGCGTGCCGAAGGCCTGGGCTTCCTGAACGTTGCGGATAGCGCCACTCACCACGAAATGGCCGACCTGTACGCCAAGGCCCTGCCGGCTTACGTCGCCAAAGGTATCGAGTTCGAACTGCTGAACCCTGTGCTGGCCGAATTCGACCTGGAAAAACTGGGCAAGGCGATCAACCACGAGCGCGACCAGCAGTTCACCTACCTGGGCCTGCAGACCCTGTACGACCGTTACTTCATCCACAAGGACGGCGTGCGTTTCGAACTGCCGCAGATCTTCTTCATGCGCGTGGCCATGGGCCTGGCAATCGAAGAGAAAGCCCGTGAAGACCGCGCCATCGAGTTCTACAACCTGTTGTCATCCTTCGACTACATGGCCTCGACCCCGACACTGTTCAACGCCGGCACCCTGCGTCCACAGCTGTCGAGCTGCTACCTGACCACCGTTCCGGATGACCTGTCGGGCATTTACCACGCCATCCACGACAACGCCATGCTGTCCAAATTCGCAGGCGGTCTGGGCAACGACTGGACACCGGTTCGCGCGCTGGGCTCGTACATCAAGGGCACCAACGGCAAATCCCAAGGCGTCGTGCCATTCCTGAAAGTGGTCAACGACACCGCTGTGGCAGTGAACCAGGGCGGCAAGCGCAAAGGCGCTGTCTGTGCCTACCTGGAAACCTGGCACATGGACATCGAAGAGTTCATCGAGCTGCGCAAGAACACCGGTGATGATCGTCGTCGTACCCACGACATGAACACCGCCAACTGGATCCCTGACCTGTTCATGAAGCGTGTCTTCGACGACGGCAAATGGACCCTGTTCTCGCCATCCGAAGTCCCTGATCTGCACGACCTGACCGGCAAAGCCTTCGAAGAGCGCTACGAGTACTACGAAGCGCTGACCGAGTACCCAGGCAAGGTCAAGCTGTTCAAGACCATCCAGGCCAAAGACCTGTGGCGCAAAATGCTGTCCATGCTGTTTGAAACCGGCCACCCTTGGCTGACCTTCAAAGACCCGTGCAACCTGCGTTCGCCGCAGCAGCACGTGGGCGTGGTCCACAGCTCGAACCTGTGCACCGAGATCACCCTGAACACCAACAAGGACGAGATCGCGGTCTGCAACCTGGGCTCGATCAACCTGCCGAACCACATCAATGATGGCAAGCTGGACACCGCCAAGCTGCAACGCACCGTGAACACCGCCGTGCGCATGCTCGACAACGTGATCGACATCAACTACTACTCGGTGCCGCAAGCGCGTAACTCGAACTTCAAGCACCGCCCTGTCGGTCTGGGCATCATGGGCTTCCAGGACGCGCTGTACCTGCAGCACATCCCGTACGGCTCGGACGCTGCTGTCGAGTTCGCCGACAAGTCGATGGAAGCGGTCAGCTACTACGCGATCCAGGCTTCCTGCGACCTGGCCGACGAGCGCGGCGCCTACGAGACCTTCCAGGGTTCGCTGTGGTCCAAGGGCATCCTGCCGCTGGATTCGCAACAGATCCTGATCGAGGCCCGTGGCCAGAAGTACATCGACGTCGACCTGACCGAAAGCCTGGACTGGGCACCGGTGCGCGAGCGCGTCAAGAAAGGTATTCGTAACTCGAACATCATGGCCATCGCGCCGACCGCGACCATCGCCAACATCACTGGCGTGTCGCAGTCCATCGAGCCGACCTACCAGAACCTGTACGTGAAATCGAACCTGTCGGGCGAGTTCACCGTGATCAACCCGTACCTGGTCCGCGACCTGAAGGCCCGTGGCCTGTGGGACTCGGTCATGATCAACGACCTGAAGTACTACGATGGTTCCGTGCAGCAGATCGAGCGTATCCCGCAAGAGCTGAAAGACCTGTACGCCACCGCGTTCGAAGTCGAGACCAAGTGGATCGTCGATGCCGCCTCCCGTCGCCAGAAGTGGATCGACCAGGCCCAGTCGCTGAACCTGTACATCGCCGGCGCTTCGGGCAAGAAGCTCGACGTGACCTACCGCATGGCCTGGTACCGTGGTCTGAAGACCACCTACTACCTCCGTGCCCTGGCCGCGACCAGCACCGAGAAGTCGACCATCAACACCGGCAAGCTCAACGCCGTGTCGAGCGGCGGCGACAGCGCCCCGGTCCAGGCCGCGGGCCCAGCCCCGGTACCGAAGGCCTGCGCCATCGACGAGCCGGATTGCGAAGCCTGCCAATAAGGCCTTCGCAGCGCTGAGCTGAACATGCCGCCTCAATCGCCCTCACGGGTGGCTGAGGCGGCATTTTTTTGCGCCCCGACATCCCCTGCGGGAGCGGTGCGTGGGAACGGCACGTGGGAGCTGGCTTGCCCCGCGATAGGGCCCCTACAGGCAATACACCCCCTAGGCCCTGACCAAGATCAAAACACCATATATAGCGCCAAACAAAAAAAAATCCTACTACATATAGGATATAATCCCATTTAGGGCTAGACTCTTACCCCGTGACGAACCACCGGTATCCAGTGAACGGAAGCACGTAATGCAGGTCGAAAATTTACCGCCCTGCGTCCCCTGCGCCGCCCCGATTCAACGTGAATTCCGGTATACTTCGCGGCCCCAAAAAGGGATGAGCCAATGATCGACTGCGTGAAGCAAGCCCCCAGGGCCACACCGCAGGTTTTATCGTTGCCGTACAGCTTCCAGGTGCCCTGCCCCCTCGCCCGAGTGCAGGCCAGGCGCCGACCCGAACACCTTCAAACGTGACGAGAGCCCGCTCTCACTGTCTGCCACAGCGCCGCCCGGCGTCGTGCCGTACAGGCATCACTTCAAAATCCAACCGGTTGCCCCGCGCAACCCTCTAGCAGGAGCCAGGACCATGCTGAGCTGGGACGAATTCGACAAAGAAGACGGCGAAGTCGCCGCCAAGGGCACCACCGCCGCACAGGCCGCTGCCACCACCACCCTCGACAAGCTCGACAGCGCCGGCGGTGCCGCCGCCCTGGAAGCCCGCGCCGCCACCGCCGCCGACTCCGACGCCGTCAAGCGCGCCAAGGCTGCCCTGGACGCCCTGGATATCGCCGAAGGCCTGGCCGAGCTGGAAGGCTCCTCGGCCCGCGTCGCCGTTGACGAAAAGCGCATGATCAACTGCCGCGCCGACCTCAACCAGCTGGTCCCGTTCAAGTACGACTGGGCCTGGCAGAAGTACCTCGACGGCTGCGCCAACCACTGGATGCCGCAAGAGGTCAACATGACCGCCGACATCGCCCTGTGGAAGAGCATGGACGGCCTGACCGAAGACGAGCGCCGCATCGTGATGCGCAACCTCGGCTTCTTCTCCACCGCCGACTCCCTGGTTGCCAACAACCTGGCCCTGGCCGTGTACCGCCTGATCACCAACCCCGAGTGCCGCCAGTACATCCTGC
>Ga0213828_1000104_pt1 | contig 109027 bp, 94 predicted proteins | sample MC6MC0897MG_FD_180664 | JGI IMG/M metagenome (GOLD analysis project Ga0213828, IMG submission 180664) | Enriched soil aggregate microbial communities from Iowa State University, Ames, United States - MC6-MC0897-MG | ecosystem: Environmental > Terrestrial > Soil > Unclassified | place: USA: Iowa...
CAGATGGTGTGGAATATATTAATGCGATGGCTGGGCTATGGTGTGTCAATGTTGGCTATGGTCGTAAAGAATTAGCGGATGCAGCCCATGAACAAATGATGAAAAATGCTTATGCACCTTTATCTCAGGGACATCTACCAGCCGTGGAACTAGCCGAAAAACTTAATGAAATGCTTGGTGGAGATTATGTTATTTTCTTCTCTAACAGTGGTTCAGAAGCGAATGAAACAGCTTTTAAAATAGCTCGACAATACCATCAGCAAAAAGGACAAAGCTCGCGCTATAAAATCGTCTCTCGCTACCGTGCTTATCATGGGAATTCCTTCGGCGCATTAGCGGCAACAGGGCAGGCGGAGCGTAAATATAAATATGAGCCTCTATCACCTGGCTTTATCCATGTTGCACCACCTGATCAATATCGTGAGCATGAAAGTGAGACTATTGCGCCATTAGATTTAGCGAGTGTAAAGGCCGTAGACAAAACGATGACCTGGGAGCTGAGCGATACAATTGCAGCAATGATCTTAGAGCCTATTATTACAGGTGGGGGTGTCATTATGCCTCCAGAAAACTATTTAAAAGGTATTGAAGAAGTATGCAAAAAACACGGCGCTTTAATGATTGTGGATGAGGTTATTTGTGGCTTTGGTCGTACAGGGAAGCCATTTGGATTTATGAATTATGGTGTAAAGCCTGATATTATTACAATGGCCAAAGGAATTACAAGTGCCTATTTACCATTATCAGCTACAGCGGTAAAGCGTGAAATATATGAGGCGTTTACTGGATCAGATGCATACGGCTATTTCCGCCATGTAAATACATTCGGTGGCTCACCGGTGGCATGTGCAGTCGCATTAAAAAATATTGAGATTCTTGAGCAAGAGGCTTTATTTGACCGTTCCAAGGAAATTGGTGCAGCAACACTAAAAACACTGCAACAAGAATTACAGCCTCACCCAAATGTAGGAGATGTACGAGGCAAAGGCTTATTGATTGGAATTGAATTAGTGGTAGATAAAGTTTCGAAAGAACCTTTACCTGTGGAGAAAGTGAATGCTGTCATTGCAGCATGTAAAGGGCAAGGGGTCATCATTGGGAAAAATGGAGCTACTGTAGCAGGGTTTAATAATGTCTTAACGTTATCACCACCACTTAATATTGCACAAGAAGATCTTGACCGCATACTAAATGTGGTTGTGAATAGTATAAATACGCTATAGCAACTATTCATGTAGGTTCTAAAAGCCATGTAATAAGGGCTTTTAGAACTTTTATTATTGGCCTTTGAGGCAACAAAAATTCTAGGGATAATTATTATAGTTCTATAAAAATAATTATAAAATTCTGAAATTTATTTAAAAAATAGTGGAAATAATAGATTTCATAGTTTATAGTTGTTAAAAAAATAATTAATTTTCTGATAATAAAAATGTCCTGAGAGGGAATATTTTTTTAATCATTTATTTTCAGCAGTGGAATAAATACACCTTGTATTTTGAACTATACTTTCTGATTAAAAGCAATTGTGATAGTTGAGGGAGCAATTTTTCCTGAATTGAATTGTCTAATCGTAAGAAAATATAGTTTATTTTTTGCCTATTTATTTTCATCAGTGGAGAAAATAAATATTTTTTGGTAATTATATTTCTTAATTTAAGTTTTAAGAAATATTCTTATAGATTTTTACAAAGGGAGTAGATGAGATGAATTATGTTAAAAAATTGGTTTTTGTAATTCTATGTACGTTGCTTTTAGCAGCATGCGCAGAGAAAGACAATTCTAACGCATCAAATACTGGGGACAAGTCTACTACAGATTCAGGTACAGCTAGTTCAAAAAATGAACTTGTTATCGCTGTAAATGAAAACTTTATTTCAATGGATCCACATAACACAGGGGATACGAATTCGAGTTCTGTACAGGAGACAATGCTAGAAGGATTGTTAGGCTTTAATGCAGATGGTCAAATTATTAAGGTTCTAGCAGATGACTATTCAATTAGTGAAGACGCGCTAGTCTATACATTCAAACTTAAAGAAGGGGTTACTTTCCATGACGGGGAGCAGTTTAATGCTGAAGCTGTAAAGGTCAACATTGAACGAATCATGAATGATGAAAGTTTACGTTTATATTCTCGTGGTTTTAGCTTAATCAGCGATGTTGAAATCCTAGGCGACTATGAAATTAAAGTTACTTTAAAAGAACCATATGGACCAATGATTACACGTTTCGGAGTTGCCAAAATGATTAGTCCAAAAATGATTAAAGAAAATTCAGCAGACATACCTAAAAAACCTGTTGGTACAGGACCATATAAATTTGTTGAATGGGTACAAGGAGACCATTTAACAATTGAAAACTTTGATGGCTATTGGGATGGTGGAGAACGTGTTGCTAAAATCACCTATAAACCAGTGCCAGAAAACGGCTCGCGCGTAGCGATGCTAAAAGCGGGCGATGCTCAGGTTATCTATCCAGTGCCAGCACAAAATATTGATGAGCTTTCTAATAGTAAAGATGTAGAGGTAAATAAGGTTCCTTCTACAATTGCACATTACGTTTCATTAAATACCTATAAAAAACCTTTGGATGATATTAAAGTTCGACAAGCCTTTAACTACGCCGTGGACAAGGATGCTTATTTAAAAGTGGTGAATGCAGGGCTTGGTTTACCATTAGACTCTATTATTCCTTCCAAAACCGTTTATTATAAGCAGCAAAAAATGTATGAACACAATATTGAAAAGGCAAAAGAATTATTGGCTGAGGCAGGCTATCCAGATGGCTTCGATATTGAAATCTGGGGGAACACAAACTCGGATACGATGAAAGGTATGCAGTTTATTCAACAACAGTTAGGTCAAATCGGTGTAAAAGTAGAAATTAAATCGATGGAAGAAGGAACTTTATCAGACGAAATCTATGGTGCACAAACACCAGATGATGCGAAATTACAAATGTGGTATGTGAGTTGGTCAGCGTATGCTTCGGATATAACGAACGCAACAAAGCCTCTTTTCCATAGCGTATCATTCCCACCGAATGGTGCAAATACAGCTTACTATCATAACACGGAGGCAGATCAATTAATGGATGAAGCTAACTCCATTTCAGATGTAGATCGCCAAGCTGAATTATATGAAAAATTACAGGAAATCGTTTATCAAGATACACCTTGGATTTTCTTAGGGGTAGATGAAGTTGTATATGGTGTACGTTCAAATGTGAGCGGTGTGCTAGTAAACCCTACAGGTGGACTTGATGTGAAGAATGCCAAAGTGGAGTAATGAACAGTAAAAGGAATTGATGTTCGTCAATTCCTTTTCTACAAAAATAGAAAGGAGGAAGGCCACATGTGGAAGTATATAGCAAGAAGAACTGTTGAAATGATACCGATATTAATTGTCATTTCTATATTAACATTCTTATTTATTCATTTCATACCAGGTGACCCTGCAAGATTAGTAGCTGGTAAGGATGCCACGCTAGAAGATGTTGAAAATGTACGCCATGAGTTAGGTTTAGATAAACCCATTCTTAAACAATACATGGATTATATGAAAAATCTTGTGACGGGTGAGCTTGGAACATCTTTAACAACAGGACTACCTGTCATAGATATGTTTAAAACAAGGTTTATGCCTTCTCTTCATCTTACTTTCCTTTCCATGTTTTGGGCTACATTAATGGGTTTGGTGATTGGTGTTCTTTCTGCCATCAATAAAAACAAATGGCCTGATTATTTTGGTATGGTAACGGCTGTTTCTGGCATCTCAATTCCAGGATTTTGGTTGGGCTTATTATTAATTCAATTATTTTCAGTGCAGCTAGGGCTATTTCCGACAGGTGGATTAGATGGCTTTTCTAGTTATATTTTGCCCTCCTTGACTTTAGGGGCTGGCATTATGTCAATGATTGCGCGATTTACTCGTTCTTCCATGCTTGAAACGTTACAAGCAGATTTTATAAGAACAGGGAGAGCAAAAGGATTGAAAGAACACTCCGTTATTGTTACCCATGCTTTAAGAAATTCCTTGATTTCTGTGGTAACAGTAGCAGGTCTGCAATTCGGATTTCTCTTAGGAGGATCGGTGGTAGTGGAGACAGTCTTTAGTTTTCCAGGAATGGGACGACTTTTAATTGATTCGATTGCCTTTCGAGATTATCCCGTCATTCAGTCTGCACTGCTGTTATTTGCATTTGAATTTATTTTAGTAAATTTAATCGTTGATGTGCTTTATACCGTGTTAAATCCAAAAATCCAATTAAATTCTTAAGGGAGGGAACAAAATGACTTCACCAACTACTGTGCAAAATAGCCAAGTGCAAAATACACAAAGAAAATACTCTCCTCTTAAAGAATTTTGGAAGTCTTTTAAAAAACAAAAGGCTGCTTTGGTAGCAAGTATCTTTATAGGATTGTTAATTGTAATCGCTATTATTGGCCCTTATATCGCACCTTACGATCCTTTTGAACCGAATTATAATGCTTTATTAGAGGGACCAAGTGCAAGTCATTTGGCAGGAACGGACGAGTATGGTCGAGATATTTTTAGTCGTTTAATAGTAGGCGCAAAAATATCCTTAATGGTGAGTTTCAGTGCCGTATTTTTAGGCTTAATACTAGGAACTATTTTAGGTTTAATTAGCGGTTACTTCGGTGGGTGGGTTGACAAAATCATCATGCGTAGCTGTGATGTGTTGTTTTCATTCCCTGATTTATTATTAGCGATTGCCATTGTAGCCTTATTGGGCCCTGGTATTAATAATGTCATCATTGCTGTGATGATCTTTAGTGTGCCATCTTTTGCTCGTTTAGTCAGAGGTGCTACATTGAATGCGAAGGAGAATGTCTATGTAGAAGCAGCACAATCTATGGGAGCATCGCATGTTAGAGTGCTGTGGAAACATATTTTCCCTGAAACAATTAGTGAGTTAATCATTTTTGTCACAATGCGTATAGGGACAGCCATTTTAGCAGCTTCTGGTTTAAGTTTTTTAGGCTTAGGTGCAAGCCCTGAAATGCCTGAGTGGGGAGTAATGCTAAGTAGTGGGCGCGACTATTTAGGGACATCTTCGCATGTAGTCATCATGCCAGGTATTGCCATATTTTTAACCGTACTAGCATTTAACTTAATAGGTGATGGATTACGAGATGTGTTAGATCCAAAAATAAAAAATAATTAAGGAGAATGCCTATGCCAGAACATGTATTGCGAGTAATTGACTTAGAAACGTCCTTTACGCGTGATAATAAGGAAATCAAAATTTTAAGAGGTGTCAATTTTTCCATCCGTAAAGGAGAGATAGTAGGCTTAGTGGGAGAATCGGGCAGTGGAAAAAGCTTAACATCGTTATCCATCATGCGATTATTTCACGGTACTACAGGCAAAATCGTCAATGGCTCTATTCATTTTAATGGACATGACTTGACGAAAATGTCCGAATCAGAAATTCGGAAGATTCGTGGCAAGCAAATGGCCATGATTTTTCAAGAGCCCATGACTTCTTTAAATCCTGTCTTAAAAATAGGCAAGCAGTTAATGGAAGCAATTGAGATGCATTTGAAGCTGCCGAAAAACGAAAGTAAGCATCATGCAATCCAAATGTTAAAAAGCGTGGGCATAGGAAGAGCCGAGGAAATCATTTATGAATATCCACATCAGCTCTCAGGAGGAATGCGCCAACGGGTAATGATTGCAATGGCTATGGCCTGCCACCCTAATTTACTTATTGCCGACGAACCAACCACTGCGCTTGATGTCACGATACAAGCTCAAATTTTAGAGCTAATGAAAAAGCTAAAGGAAGAAAATGAGACAGCTATTTTATTAATTACACATGATTTAGGTGTTGTGGCGGAAATGTGCGATAGGGTAGTGGTCATGTATGCAGGGCAGGTTGTAGAGGAAGCAGATGTCTTTGAATTATTTGCTAGCCCCAAGCATCCCTATACAAAAGGTTTAATTGCATCTGTACCGAAAATTGGTGATAACAAAGAAGTATTAGATTCTATCAATGGTCAAGTACCATCCCCACAAAATATGCCGAATGGTTGTAAATTTGCTCCACGTTGTAATCAAGCGATGTCTATATGCCATCAGGAGAGTCCACCGACAGTAAAAATTTCGGCTACACGCCAATGTAGCTGCTGGCTATATGTGAAAAAGGATGTGGAAGTAAATGCCTAACAGTATATTAAAAGTGGAGAATTTAAAAAAGAGCTTTCAAATAGCCGGAGGGTTATTTCAAAAAAAGCAATATGTTAACGCAGTTATAGATGTCTCCTTTGAAATAGAAGAAGGTACGACATTTAGTTTAGTTGGGGAAAGTGGTTGTGGGAAATCTACTACGGGCAGATTAATTACTAGATTGATAGCACCAACGAATGGAAGTATCGTTGTGGATGGGAAAGAAGTAGCTACTGCAAAGCCATCTGAATTAAGGCACTTAAGGCAAACTGTTCAAATGATTTTTCAAGATCCATATGCCTCATTGAATCCAAGAATGAAGGTCAAGGAGCTTGTTGGAGAGCCTTTAGAAATTCATACAAAACTTTCGAAAGCAGAGCGTGAAAAACTAGTGCTTGAAATGCTGGAAGTCGTTGGATTAAATGCTGAACATGCTGATCGCTATGCACATGAGTTCAGTGGTGGACAAAGACAGCGTTTGGGTATTGCCCGTGCTTTAATAACAAAACCAAAATTAATTATTGCTGATGAGCCTGTGTCTGCGTTGGATGTATCTATACAGTCACAAATATTGAATCTATTAAAGCAATTGCAGCAAGAATATAAAATATCTTATCTCTTTATTTCTCACGATTTAAGTGTTGTAGAACATATTAGCCATTATATTGGGGTTATGTATTTAGGATCCATTGTAGAAATTGGGCGTAAAGAAACCATATTTAATGAACCAAAGCATCCCTATACACAAGCGCTCATTGCTTCCGTACCGATTGCAGACCCAACATTACGAAAAAAGAAGATCGTTTTAACTGGTGATATTCCAAATCCTAAAAATCCACCGAGTGGTTGTACCTTCCACACAAGGTGCCCCTTTGCATCAGATATATGTAAGCAAGCTATACCAGAAATGAGGAAAATTAACGAAGAGCAAAGTGTTGCATGTCACTTTGTTAACTAATGGAGAGGATGTTTATAAATGAAAATAGGGTTAAGCACATACAGCATGGTTAAAAAAATGAGACAGGGAGAGATGGATGTTCTAGATGTTTTACAATGGGTAGCAGACAACGGTGGTCAGCATGTAGAATTAGTGCCCTATGAATTTACGGTTGTAGATAACTATGAACTTGCAACTGAAATTAAAGATAAAGCAGCAGAGCTAGGATTAGAGTTATCCGCCTATTCGTTACCAGCTAACTTTATTCAGGATACGGAGGAAGCTTTTTTAGAAGAAGTTGAACGTTTAAAGAAACATATTGATGTAGTACATCATATGGGTATTCACATTATGCGCCATGACGTTACTCTCTTTACCTTACCAAAGGAGCAAACATCCATTCATTATTACAACGAGCATTTTGAAGAAATGGTTAGAGGCTGTCAGTTAATTGCAGATTACGCAAAACAATTTAATATTACGACAACGATTGAAAATCATGGCTTTAATGTTCAAACAAGTGATCGTGTACAACAATTAATTCATGCGGTAAACAGAGACAACTTTAAAACAACTTTAGATATCGGCAATTTTTTATGTATTGATGAAGAGCCTCTCATTGGTGTTATGAAAAACATTCCTTATGCCGCTACAGTGCATTTCAAAGATTTTTATATTCGTCCTTATTATGAAAATCCAGGTGAGGGCGAGTGGTTCCGTACAGTTCATAACAACTACATCAGAGGTGCTATTGTCGGGCATGGTGATATAAATATTCGAGAAATTATTAAACTCGTAAAAGGCAGTGGATATGATGGCTATCTTACTATTGAGTTTGAAGGGATGGAAGATTGCCAAGTTGGTTCAAAAATAGGGATGGATAATGTACGTCGTTTATGGAATGAATGCAAGCTCTAAAGGAGGAAAGCACATGGATAAATTAAAAGTTTGTGTCATTGGCACAGGTTCTATTTCAGATTTTCACTTAGGTTCCTATACGAATAATCCATACGTTGAATTATATGGCGTGTATGATGCTTCCATTGAACGAGGCAAAGCAAAAGCAGCCCAATTTGGAGCAACACATGTTTTTTCTTCAAAAGAAGAGCTATTCGCAGATAAAAATGTGGATGCTGTCAGTATTTGTACATGGAATAATACGCATGCAGAATTGGCGATTTTTGCTTTGGAAAATGACTTACATGTTCTAATAGAAAAGCCGCTATCTATGACTTATGCAGAGGCTCTAAATATCCAAAAGGTTGCAGAAAAGCATCAGAAAGTATTTCAAGTGGGCTATGTAAGACGATTTGCAACAAATACCAAAGTACTGAAAAGCTTCATCGACGATAACAAATTGGGCGATATTTATTATGCCAAAGCTTCCTGCCTAAGAAGATTAGGGAATCCAGGAGGCTGGTTTGCCGAAATTGATAAGTCTGGCGGCGGACCTTTAATTGATCTAGGGGTACATGTAATTGATATATGCTGGTACTTAATGGGTAGACCAAAGGTGAAACGTATAACAGGTCATACTTACAATCAATTAGGAAATCGAAATCATATAGAAAATTTATCCTTCTATAAGGCTGCAGACTATGATGCAACGAAAAACACAGTAGAAGACTTAGCAAATGCCCTCATTACATTTGAGAATGGAGCATCGCTAATGGTAGACGTTTCCTATACACTACATGCTTTAAAAGATGAAATAAGTATTAAGCTATATGGCACGAACGGTGGAGCAGAGCTAGAGCCTGAATTAAAAATTGTAAGTGAAGAGCATAATACAATTTTAAATATTCATCCTCAAATTAACGATCTAACTTTTGATTTTGCAACTGCCTTTCAAAATGAAATTAATTCATTTGTTGATTGTTGCCTTCATCATTATGATTCAGTTGCACCTGTGGAGGATGGGGTAGAAATTATGAAAATCTTAGAAGGCATTTATATTTCTGCAACTGAAGGAAAGGAGGTTGTTTATTAGAATGGTGAAATTGGATAATAAAATCGGTGTGATAGTAGACAGCTTTCGTTTACCTATTCGTGAAGGTTTGTTAAAGGCGAAAGAAGTTGGGGCACAGGGGGTACAAATGTATGCCGTTTCAGGTGAGTTGGACCCCGATAACCTAAATGTTGAACAAAGAGCAGAATTGAAGGCATATATTTTAGGGTTAGGTCTAGAAATCTCCGCCTTATGTGGAGATTTAGGAGGACATGGCTTCCAAGATAAAGCAGAAAATGCCTGGAAAATCAAGAAATCGAAAGAAATACTGCAATTAGCCAAGGACCTAGGAACATCCATTGTTACAACCCATATCGGTATTATTCCTGAAGATGAAAATGACCCAATCTATCAAACAATGCTGGAAGCTTGTGAAGAATTAGGACAATATGCTACATCATTAGATGCTTATTTTGCGATTGAAACAGGGCCAGAAACGAGTAAAACATTAAAAGAGTTTTTAGATAAGCTATCAACGAACGGTGTATCGGTTAATTTTGATCCAGCCAATATGGTGATGGTAACAAAAGATGATCCTGTAGCTGGAGTCAAACTATTAAAGAAATATATTGTACATACACATGTAAAGGATGGTATTCAACTGCAGTCAACGAATCCTAAAGATGTGTACGGGTACTTAGGATACGATTCTGGAACATCTCATGATAAAATAGAAGAAATGGTGGAAAATGGAGAGTTTTTCAGAGAACTTCCATTAGGTCATGGAGATGTCAATTTCGAGCTTTATTTTTCAGCTTTACAAGAAATCGGATACAATGGCTATTTAACTATTGAACGAGAAGTGAGATCAAATCCCGAAAAAGACATCAAAGAAGCTGTACAATTCATAGAAAAGTTTAAATAGGGGTTGAATCTAATTTGAAAAAGCAAGATCAAGTACAAATGCGAAGACAAAATAAATATATTGTGCTTGACGCAATAAGGCAGATGGCGCCAATTTCAAGAATTCAATTATCAAAATATACAAAAATGAGCCCTACAACCATTACGCGTATTGTGCAAGAACTAGAAGCTGAAGGCTTTATTCTTGAAGGGGTATCGGAAGAAACAGCCATTGGTAGACGTCCTACGTTAATTCATATGCGCGAAGATGCTTTATATACGATTGGTATAGAAATTGACTGTTTTACTATTCGAATAGGTATATTAGATTTCTTAGGGAAGCTTATTGCCTTTCAGGAAGTCAAATGTAGCATCAAGCATCAATACGAAGAAGCTATATATCTACTTAAACGATCTATAGAAAATATCATGACAGAATATCAGATTGCTCAGGATAAATTACTAGGCATTGGGATAGGAATTCCAGGAGTAATCAATAACGAGGAAGGAATTATCGTTTCCTCTGAGCAATTGAAGTGGGAAAACTGCCATATAAGAGAAGATTTAAATGGTGTTTTTGGTTGTGAAGTCATCGTAGATAATGAATTAAAAATGCAAATCATTGCTGAAATTGGTGATATCTATACCCCACAGTATTCAAATTGTATTTTAGTGGGAATTGGAACGGGAATAGGAGCATCCATATTATTAAATGGAGAAGTGTATCGTGGCATTCAAAATAAAGCTGGAGAAATAAGTCATATAACGATTAATCCCTTTGGTGAAATGTGTCACTGTGGTAAAAGAGGATGCTTATCGATGTATGTTTCTGAAGTTACGCTGTTAAAAAGAACACCTAAAAATCTTAATATTCAATCAATAGAAGAGATTTTGCAGTGTGTTGATCAAGGTGAGCAATGGGCAATCGATATTCAACAAGATGTAGCTACTTTTCTAGCTATAGCCATCAATAATCTAGTTTGTTTATACGAACCAGAGGCTGTCATCGTCAGTGGAGAAATTATTGAGCACAATGTGACATTTCAAAAACTACTTAGTGAAAAGTGTAAACAGTATATATGGAAGGAATTACAACCCTACTTTGATTTGCAGTTTTCCAATCAATTAAAAGAAGGGGTAGTTAAAGGAGCGGCATTACAAGCACAAAAGCAGTTGCTGTCTGTTTAAAGAAAGGTTGGTTGATTCGTGGCTTACTCAGAATTTTTAAAGGAGTATCGTTCAGGATTAATGGAAAATGTGCATTATGGACAAATGAGTGCTGTGAATCTAACGAAGGAAGAATTCGTCTCTGTAGGTCAAGACTATGAGCCTGTGTATTTTCGTTCTGCAGCAAAACCATTTCAAGCCATTCCCATTTTTATGACTGATTTTATAGAAAAATACGGGATTACTTCAAATGAAAGTGCATTATTTCTGGCTTCGCAAAGAGGCGAAATTTATCATCAAGAGGCATTAGTCTCTTTGCTGGAAAAACTCCCTATTAATGAAAATGATTTAATTTGTGCAGCATCCTATCCATTAAATGAGGAACCTAAAACACAGTATATTCAACAGGGATTTGAAAAGAGGAAACTCTTTCATAATTGCGCGGGCAAGCATTTAGGATTTTTAACTGCATGTTTAGCAAATGGCTATGATGTCAAGCAATATTGTCATCCAGAACATCCACTGCAACAGATGATAAAAAAATATATTGCTTATTTAAGTGAATATGAAATAGAGAGAATTCGTACAGGGATTGATGGCTGTGGTGCGCCCGTCTTTGCGATTCCGTTAAAAAACATGGCCATTGCTTATTTAAAGTTAGCAAGACCAGAATTGATTGATGATCAACTGATTCGTGAAGCAGTAATAAAGCTTACAGCAGTAATGAATCAAGAGAGTCATATCATTGCAGCGCAAAACTTTATTTGTACAGCATTATTAAAGGACCCTAATATTGTGGCGAAGGGCGGAGCACAGGGTGTATACTGTTTTGCTCTAAGAAATGAAGGAGTAAGTTTTGCCTTGAAAATTATGAATGGCTCCGAAAGTCCGTGGCCCAATGTAATTGCTTCTGTATTGGAACAAATGCAGTATACAAATCAAGAAACAATTGAGCGTATTAAAGCATTGTCTCCTGCATTTGTGCGTAATGATGCAGGGGTAGAGGTAGGAGAAATTGTATCTACAATTAAAATTGTATAGAGGTGAAGGCACTTGCATGTTTTGGCAATAGATGGCGGTGGAACGAAAACGATTGCAACAATCTCAACATGTCATGGGCAAATTATGGCGCTAGCAGAAACAGGCAAAAGTAATCCCACATCCATGAGCTTCGAGCATTTTACAGAGACGATAACAGAATTAATAAATAATTTAAAAAGACAACAGCCTCACGAATTTCAACACATTACAAAGTGCCATGCGGGCCTGTCTGGTGTAACAGAAAATAATAATGAGAAAATTACCTATGCATTATTAACCTCGCTTTTACCGAAAGACTGTCAACTATCACTATCGAATGATGGAATGAACGCGCTGTATGCGGGAACCTTGGGGCAGCCAGGCATTGTACAAATTTCTGGTACGGGTGCGATTACACTCAGTATAGATGCATCTGGAAGAATTGAGCGTACAGCAGGATGGGGTTATATTTTTGATGATGAGGGCAGTGGCTATGATATTGGCATTCGCACATTAAAAGCGGTATTTAAAGCATTCGACAAAAGAGGTCCTGAAACGCTTCTAACAGCAGCGGTATTAGAATATTTTCGATTACAATCCGTTCCGCAGATAATTGAAGTGGTATATGGCGAAGGACATCCGCGGGATACCATATCACCTTTAAGTAAGGTTGCAATTGAATGCGCTAAACGTGGTGATGGAGAAGCCAATACAATTATTGATCAAGTGTGCCATGTTTTTTATCAAAGTATAGACGCTTGTTACAAAAAAAACCCGTTTGCACATAAGCAAGTCAAAGTAGTGCTAGCTGGTGGCGTTTTTAATGAATTGGAGCTATTTACTAAAAAATTAATCGCTATTGATAAAAAGAATAGTAATCAGTATGACTTCGTGGGTGCTTATAGCTTACCGGTAGGTGGTGCCGCTTTAGCTGCTTTAAGATTACCATATAATGAGGCAAAGCTATTTATCGATCAATATAATGCAAGTATGAAGAAGTTTTTAACGAATTAATCCCCCCTTAACTTAGCAAGTAGAGAATAGCATATACATGTCTCTACTTGCATTTTGTCAGTCTCCTACTTTAAACATATACCCCTTATATGAATGATGAATGATCATGACGATTCCGATAAGCATAAAATTGGATAATAACGAACTTCCACCATAGCTTAAAAAGGGTAGGGTGACACCTGTGACAGGTAAAAGCCCAATGGTCATGCCGATATTTTGAGTAATTTGAAAGGCTAGTAAGCTTGAAATACCTGCCCCCATTAAAGTCATAAAGGGGTCTCGCGCTACTACCGTAATAACGACAATACGATAGATAACAAAAAAAAGTAGCGCGATTACAAATGCTCCTCCAATAAAACCTAGCTCTTCTGCAATAGCAGAGAATATAAAATCGGTATGTTTTTCTGGTACATAGACATTGTTATGTAGATAGCCCTTGCCCACAAATTCTCCTGACCCGATAGCCATAAAGCCTTGGCGTACTTGAAAAGAAGAATCTGTATATTCATAAGGCTGAAGCCATCCATAAATTCTAGAAATCTGATGTCCTGATAGAGCACCTAAAACCTTCTCTGTAAAAAATTCATTAAATCTGACATAGAGCACTACCAGCGTACTGATGATAACTAGAGGAACAGTCGTAAATACGACAAGAAGCTTTCTATGAATACCTGAAAAGAAAATCATCGGTAAAATCATTGCCATATACAACATGACCATACCTGTATCGGGTTGTCTATAAACAAGTAGCGTAGGAGGAAGGACAATTAGCCCGATTTTTATAAGTAACCAAAAATCTGCTAGATAGGAGGGGCGGACATTTTTCTCTTGATGAGCAATAATGACCTTACTCACAACTATTAAAAAAGCAAACTTTAAAAATTCCGAGGGTTGGAGAGAACCTAAAAACGGGATTTGATACCATGATTTTGCCTGATTGATCGTTCGAGCAATGCTTTCAGGAGCAACAATAAGACCAGCCGTTAAAGCAACTATTAGGAAGTAAAATGGCCATCCAATCTTCTTCAACTGTTCAATATCAAGCAAGGATATTCCAAGCATGATGGTTAATCCGATGACATAAAATAAAAACTGTTTGATAATAAAGGAGCTTGAATACTGTTCAAAATTTACACTACTAGAATGGACAAAAAGGCAACTAATAGCGCCGAGTAAAAGAAGACTTATTACTAAACTCCAATCTAACTTCTTGAATTGCGTCAAATGTAACACCTCCATTCTCTAGTATAAACGCTTACAATGTATGGAAGGTTGCGAATGTTTTTCTAAAAATAGTATGAATAAGTAGCAATAATCTGGCTAATTTAGCGAGTTAAATTACCTAAATAAAACTAAATGATGGGTATAAATTCTTAATATTTCGATTAAAATTTACAAAAATATAACACTGGCTTTATATCTCTATACTATCATTATTGGTAAGAGTTGGAGGAGGAGCCAAGGATCATGCATTTTTTCCGTTTCATTAAGGTGAAGGACAAGTTACTTGTACTCATGATTGTTTGTGTATTATCGAATGTATTGCTAGGTGTATTCAGTGTAGATTATTTAAGGAAAATGTCGTGGCATGCAAGTGAGAGTTACACACAGGGACTGGTCCCAATTGGATGGCTAAATGAGCTAGAAGAATCACAGCGTCGATTAGATTTTATAGTAGATTCGAAGGGTGACGATAAAGAAATGACAGCCATTTTACAAAACATGGCGCAGCCTTTAGATCATCTAGATAGCCAAGAAATTGACAAGAAGATGAGTCATCAAATTAAGAAGTATAAGTCATTGCTTAAGAAGCAGGAAGAAGCCATTGAGAACTTTAAGCAATTGAACCATGGTGAGCTAGATCAGTTTTATGTGCAAACATTTTTACCAATTAGTCAGGAGAGTCATGCATTATTAGAAGACACGCAAAATTATTTGGTTCAACGAGCAAAAGACCAACAGCAGGCTTATCAAAAAGATGTACAATTTGGCTACTGGTTACTAGGTGGCGTATGCTTAGCGGTTGTCTTGCTTGTTATCCTTATCGGCTTTATTGCAACGAAGGCAGTCAATGTGCCAACCCGTCAACTAAAGTCATTATTAAAACGAGCAGAACAAGGTGATTTCACTGCCAGTGCAAGTTATGTAGCTCATGATGAGCTTGGTGAAGTAGTTCTGTCATACAATCAAATGGTAACAGAGGTGAAACGACTACTCCATACTGTCACAGACAGTGCTTATGAAGTAGAAGAAATGACAGGGAAATTGCAGAAATCCTCTGAGCAATCATCAACTACGACATTAAAAATAGCGAAGGATGTACAATCTATTTCAGAGTCAACGTCTGCTTCTTCTAGTAAATTAGCTTCGAATACTGCTTCCTTAGAGGAGGTTTTAAATGATGTACAGGTTATTTTAGAAAAGGTTCAGGTTGTAGAAAGTTTTGCACAAAAAACGGCCAGAGATGCAGAAAGTGGAACTGAAATTGTACAGGCTAATTTAACACAAATGCAAGCTATTAAGCAGGCGGTTGAAAAATCTAATACAGCTATCTTTAATTTAGTAGAGCGGGCTGCATCGATTGATCAAATGATTGAAGTAATAGAAAGAATAACAGCGCAAACTAATTTACTGGCTTTAAACGCTTCAATTGAAGCCGCTAGAGCAGGAGAGCATGGTAAAGGCTTTGCAGTAGTGGCTAATGAGGTTCGTAAGCTTGCAGAGCAAACTGTTCAATCGACACAAACGATTACATCCATTGTACAAAACATCCATCTAGATTCGAGTTATGCGGTACAAATGATGGAAGGGGTTTTAGTAGCGACTGAAAAAGGTGTAGCTGTTACAGGACAAACTGCGTCAAGTTTTGATCAAATTTTAGAAAAAGTACATACTATTAAGCCATATATTATGGAAGTATCTACTACGGTTCAAGAGATTGCCAATCACACGAAGAAGGTAAGTGAAGATGCGGGTATGCTGACAGCCTTATCCGATACGAATGCCGTGTCTACTAAGCATGTTGCTACGTTAACAGCTGATCAATTAAAAGCTCAGCAACAGTTCCATAATTATATTAAGGAATTGCGCAAAGTATCAAAAGTTTTGCAAATAGCTGTCAAACGTTTTTCGATATAATTTAATATTAAAGAATAATATTCAAAAAGGGTCTTCTTTGCAAAAATAGCAAAGAAGATTCTTTTTTTTGCATGGTTACAAAACTAGCTTATGAAAGTGTAAATGATTTGTGTTTTTGAGATGTACAAATGTGTTTTGTATATTTTTGTAGCACAATATTTTTCATGTTCTCATATACTGTGAATAAGGGATTGTATGTTCTTTGTAAGGAATATTATTAATATAATTGTTGTATTTTCAAAACGAACACATTATAATGAATTTCATTGAAAGTGTTATTAAATCAATGTTTATTAATGTATTTTTGTACTTTCAGAAAGTACAATTGTTCACATGTGGAGGTTTTGGGAAATGAAAAAGATTATTGTTACTGGAGCACTTGGTCAAATTGGTTCTGAGCTAGTAGAAAAACTTCGTGGTATTTATGGAGAGGACAATATACTTGCTACAGACATTAGAAAGCTTGAACATACTAAGGGCCCATTTGAAATATTGGACGTGACAGATGGACAAAGAATGCATGATTTAGCAAAGGACTTCGGTGCAGATACGATGATGCATTTAGCAGCATTATTATCAGCTACAGCAGAGAGAAATCCATTGTTAGCTTGGAATTTAAATATGGGTGGATTAATGAATGCGTTAGAAGTTTCACGTGAGTTAAATATGCAATTTTTCACGCCAAGCTCAATTGGTGCGTTTGGTCCGTCTACACCTAAGGAAGATACACCACAGGATACTTTGCAAAGACCAACAACTATGTATGGGGTAAATAAGGTAGCGGGTGAGTTATTATGCGATTATTACTTTAATCGTTTTGGTGTTGATACACGCGGAGTACGCTTCCCGGGGCTAATTTCTTATGTAACACCTCCAGGTGGTGGTACAACAGATTATGCTGTAGAAATTTTCTATGAAGCCATCGAACAAGGCAAATATACATCGTATATTCAGGAAGGTACATTTATGGATATGATGTACATGCCAGATGCCTTACAAGCTATTGTAGATTTAATGGAAGCAGACGGTAGTAAGCTTGTTCATCGCAATGCTTTTAATATTACAGCCATGAGCTTCGAACCTTCGCAAATCGCGGCTGAAATCAAGAAACACTTACCAAATTTCACAATGAGCTATCAGGTAGATCCTGTTCGTCAAGCCATTGCAGATAGCTGGCCAAACTCTTTAAATATTGAAGCGGCTCAAAAAGAGTGGGGCTTCAAAGCAGAATATGATTTAGCTAAAATGACGGTAGATATGTTAGAAAAATTGAAAATTAAACTGCATAAAAAAGCAATTTCATAATAGATAGGCAACGGGTGAAGACTAGACTTCATCCGTTTTTTTATATATAAAAGAAAATTATTGGAATATATAGATTAAATTATGAAATTAAAATATAATAATATTCGGAATATTAATAGTATTCAGTTAAATTGATGCTATGATAATTTCACAAGGGGAAATTCACAAATGAAGGGATGATGGGTTTTATGATGCAAGCACCATTAGTTTTAACTAGTTTTTTTAAACGAGCAGAGAGCTATTTTGCAAGAAAATCAATTATTTCACGGACAAGCCCACACAAAATACATCGTTTAACATATGGGCAGTGGGCAAAAAGAACGCGTCGTTTAGCAGATGCCCTTACGAAGCTTGGGATGACAAGAGGAACAAAAGTCGGCTCCTTTGCGTGGAATCAGCATCGACATTTAGAAGCTTATTTTGCTGTGCCTTGCTCAGGGGCAATCTTACACATGGTAAATATTCGTTTATCAGAAGAGCATTTGATCTATATTATTAATCATGCAGAAGATGAGATTTTAATGGTCGATGTAGATTTATTACCGATCATTGAAAATATTGCGCCAAAACTTGAGACAGTGAAACATTATATCATTATGACGGATGAACCAGCTTTGCCAAAGACTACATTACAAAATGTTTTATCCTATGAGGACATATTAGCTACTGCTGATGAAGAATTTCAATTTCCAGAGGATATTGATGAAGAAGCACCTGCTGGTATGTGCTATACAAGCGCCACAACAGGGAATCCAAAGGGGGTTGTCTATTCCCATCGGGGTTTAGTATTACACAGTATCATGCTGAGTATGTCTGACTCTATGGGAATTGCGGAAAGAGATGTCGTGATGCCGATTGTACCCATGTTTCATGCAAATGCATGGGGCTTGCCTTTTGCTAGTGTCAATGTGGGTGCTACACAAGTTCTACCAGGTCCGCAATTTACTTCAGCATTAATAATGGATTTAATCGAACAAGAAAAGGTTACATTAACTGCTGGTGTTCCAACCATTTGGATAGGTGCCCTACAGGAGCAGGAAAAGAAAGAACGAGATATTAGTTCTTTAAGAGCGATATGCTGTGGTGGATCGGCTTCACCAACTCGACTCATTCGGACATTTGAAGAAAAATATGGGATTCCTTATATTGTTGTCTACGGCATGACGGAAACTACACCAATCGTGGCATTGTCTAATTATATGTCATGGATGGAAGATTGGCCGATTGAAAAACGTATTGAAGCTCGAGCGATGCAAGGGATGACAATGGCAGGTATCGAATCTAGTATTATTAATGAGGCGGGTGAGGTACCTTGGGATGGCGAAACAATGGGGGAATTACGTTTAAAAGGCCCATGGATTTCCAACGAATACTATCGTGATGAGCGAACAGCAGATGCCTATCGAGATGGTTGGTTATATACTGGTGATATTGCTGTACGAACAGCAGATGGCTTTATTAAAATTACTGACCGTACGAAGGATCTTATTAAATCAGGTGGGGAATGGATTTCCTCTGTTGATTTGGAAAATGCGCTGATGACTCATGATGCCGTTTTAGAAGCGGCTGTCATTGCCATGCCCCATGCTAAATGGCAGGAGCGTCCATTAGCTTGTGTTGTATTGAAAGAGGGACAATCAGTAACTGAACCAGAGCTTCTTGCTTTTTTAGAAAATCAATTTGCCAAATGGTGGGTACCAGATGCAGTCGTCTTTCTAGAAGAAATTCCAAAGACATCTGTCGGAAAATTCCTGAAAGCGAAGCTGCGAGATAATGTAGCAGAAATTTATCCTAAATCATTGGTATAGGTAAAAGAGCGATTTCCGTAAATGGAAGTCGCTCTTTTTTGAGTTATTTAGTTAGCATGTGGAAGACTTGTTCAACGTCTTTATCGCCACGACCAGAGATATTAATAATAATGCTTTCCTCAGATGATAAAGTTGGTGCTAATTTTAGAGCATGTGCGACTGCATGTGAGCTTTCAAGAGCAGGAATAATACCTTCAACCTTAGAAAGTACTTGGAAGGCATCTAAAACTTCTTCATTTGTCACGGTCACATATTCAGCACGACCGATTGTTTTCAAATGGCTATGCTCAGGCCCCGCACCTGGATAATCTAAACCAGCTGCTATTGAATAGGTAGGGAGTGGGTTGCCTTCTGCGTCCTGAAGTACTAAACATTTGAAGCCGTGTAGCTCTCCTGGTGTTCCTTCGTTTAAGGTAGCAGCTTTGTCTGGCTCTATTCCAATAAGACGAACATCTTCGTCTGCAATATAATCAGCAAATGCCCCAATGGCATTACTACCGCCTCCTACACAGGCAAGAACAGCTGTCGGCAGCTTTCCTTCCTTTTCTAAAATCTGTTCACGACTTTCGCGGCTAATCACTGATTGAAAATGTTTAACCATTGATGGGAAGGGGTGTGGTCCAACTGCTGAGCCTAATAAATAGAAGGTTGTTTCATAGTTTTCTACTAAGTCAGCGAATGCCTCATCTACTGCATCCTTTAAGCGTCCTTGCCCTTTATCGACAGCTACAACTTTCGCTCCGAGAAGTTCCATGCGAAATACGTTCAATGCCTGACGTTTTGTATCTTCCAAGCCCATATAAATCGTGCAATCCATTCCAAACATGGCACACGCTGTAGCTGTTGCTACACCATGTTGACCTGCCCCTGTTTCGGCAATCACGCGATTTGCTCCCATACGTTTAGCTAGTAAAATTTGTCCTAATACATTATTGATTTTATGGGAGCCTGTGTGGTTAAGGTCTTCACGTTTTAAATAAATTTTTGCGCCACCTAATTGCTTTGTTAAATTCTCTGCAAAATAAAGAGGGGATTTACGACCGACATATTCACGGAAATAGTAATCTAATTCTTGCTTAAAATCATCATCCTCTTTATACTTTTGAAAATTCTCATCTAGTCTATTTAAAACATTTTGAAGCTCCTTTGGAACAAAGCTTCCACCAAATTCACCGAAATATCCCTTTTTTTCTACTACTGTACTCATCTTAACTCGACTCCTCTATGCTAATTTTTCCAAAAAAAAAAGCCACTCCAATCCCTCATAAAAAGGACGAGTAACCGTGGTGCCACCTTCATTCGCAATTTTTGCGCGCTTTCCTGCTCCGGTAACGGGGAGCGAAACGGCCTTACATTTGATAAGGCTGCTCTGAAGTCCATTCACAAGTCTGTACTACTGGTTTGCACCAAGCACCAGCTCTCTAAAAGTAACAATGCTTGCTACTACTCTTCTTCCTTGCATTTATTAGAAAGAATTGTAGAGTATTTTCAGAATAGTGTCAAGAAAAAAGACGAATCTAAAAAGATCCGTCAGTTAAATCAAATTTTTAAAGTGAAGGCGTTTGTTTAAAACATACATAATCGGTGCACCTACAGCTAATACAACAAATTCACCCGCCGCGACTGTTAGCCAAGTCCAGAAAAATGGCAACTCTAAAGCCAAGTTCAGCTCAAAGGCAATGATAAACATAGTACATGTAAAGAGCAATGTATTAATAATTAAACGTGCCCAAATATTTTTGACAAATTTACAGATTAAAATAAACAGGCCAAGAGTAATCATTGAATGACCTACACCAAAAACTAAATCGTAAATGCCAAGTGGTGAAAAGAGATTAGAGATCAATACACCAATAATAATCCCTACGGCAAAGCGTGGATTAAAGGCCACTAAATGGTTAAACATCTCAGATACTCGGAACTGTACCTCTGTAAAACCAAATGGGGCAACAAGCATGGTTACAGCTATATATAGAGCCGCAATGATACCACTTGCTGCTAAAAATTTTATCTTCATATTCATTTCTCCTTAGTTTTTTTTCGTGGGATGGTTACGAACCACGGTGCTTTCACACAAGTAAATATTCTATTATAGATATCTAGTAGAAGTCAAATGTCAGACTTTGTCTATAATGTCCTATCGTCGCAAAATTGTCATAAATAATTTTTACTATGTTGAAAAAAGAAATCGATTAACTAAAACAGCGTAGTTTAGCGGTTTAAAGCGCCAAATTAAATGAAAAACTAAAATATTTTGTCACTTTTAAAAGTCAGAACATTCATAATGTTGTTGACGGAGCTCGATAATAACGATAATATAGCGATACATTCACACTTTGTTTGGATAAAGTGCGATAGATATTCGAGAATATAAAGAATATAATCGGGGGGATTATTTGTGAAAAGCAATGTAAAGAAGTTGTCATTCCTTCTTTTTGGATTAGTGTTGCTTCTTGCTGCTTGTGGTAGCGGTGGCTCAGGTACAGCAGATTCAAAAGGAAATGAAAAAAACAATGCAAGTGAGAGCGGAAATGCAGATGATAAAACATATAAAATCGGGATTACTCAAATTGTTGAGCATCCATCGTTAAACGCAGCAACGGAAGGCTTTAAAAAAGCAATTGAAGATGCTGGTTTAAAAGTTGACTACGATCCACAAATTGCACAGGGAGATAATAGCCTTAACACAACGATTGCTAACAATCTAGTAAGTGCAAACGTAGATTTAATTTTTGCAAACTCTACACCTTCTGCACAAGCCGCTGCAACAGCAACAAGTGATATTCCAATTATTTTTACATCTGTTACAGATGCTGTTGGTGCACAGCTAATTGACTCAATGGAGAAGCCAGGGAAAAATATTACAGGCACAATCGATTTACATCCAGAAACGATTTCTAAAACTGTAGCATTCCTAAAAGAACTTGGTGCGAAAAAAGTAGGGATGGTCTACAATGCGGGTGAGCAAAACTCAGTTGCACAAGTTTCAGAAGTGAAAAAGGTTATGGACGAACAAGGTTTAGTGGTGGTAGAAGCATCAGCATCTACTTCAGCGGATGTAAAACAAGCGACAGAGTCTCTAATTGGTAAAGTAGACGCTTTCTATATTATTACTGATAACACAGTTGTTTCTGCATTAGAATCGGTAATTGATGTTGCCAATACGAATAAATTACCATTAATTGTAGGAGAACTAGATTCTGTAGCACGTGGCGGTTTAGCCGCTTATGGTTTTGAATATTTCGATATCGGTTATGAAGCAGGTCAAATGGCTGTGAAAATTTTAAAAGGTGAAGCGACACCTGCCGATACACCAGCACAATACCCACAAAATCTGAAATTATTAATCAATAAAAAAGTTGCAGATGATTTAGGCATCGAAATTAAAGATTCTTGGGGTGCCGAAATTCTAGAACAGTAAAACGAAGCGGGGTGCATTATCCCCGCTTTATCTTCATTTTACAAGTGATATAAATAATAAAGAGATTTAGGAGATGATTCAACGATGTTTTTAGCATTATTTGGCGCAGTGGAGCAAGGAATCATCTATGCAATTATGGCACTTGGTGTATATTTAACATTTCGGGTGTTAGATTTTCCGGATTTAACGGTTGATGGAAGCTTTGTAACAGGGGCGGCAACTGCAGCAACAATGGTTTTGCTTGGCTACCACCCAATCTTAGCGACTTTAGTGGCAATTGTTGCTGGATTTATTGCTGGATGTATGACAGGAATTCTTCACACGAAAGGAAAGATTAATCCGTTATTATCAGGAATTTTAATGATGATTGCTTTATATTCGATTAATCTACGTATCATGGGGTTAACTGCAGAAAATACGATAGGTCGCCCGAATATTCCACTACTAAACTCTGAAACAATCTTTTCAAAGTTTCAATCTTTTTGGAGTAATTTAGGGATCGATGATGCTATCAATAACCTATTAAAAAGCATAGGCTTTCAGCATGTACCAGGTACATGGAGTGTGCTGATTGTTGTATTAATCATCACGATTTTAATTAAGTTAATAGCAGACTGGTTCTTAAAGACAGAGGTTGGGCTAGCTATCCGAGCAACTGGTGATAATAAACGAATGATTCGCAGCTTCTCTGCAAATACAGACACACTTATCATTTTGGGGCTAGGTCTTTCCAATGCGCTTGTCGCATTTTCTGGAGCTTTAATCGCACAATACTCGAAGTTCTCTGATGTTAGTATGGGGATTGGTATGATTGTGATCGGTCTCGCATCCGTTATTATTGGTGAAGCTATTTTTGGGACTAAAACTATTATCCGTACAACGTTTGCAGTTATTGCAGGAGCCATCATTTATCGTATTATATTAGCTTTAGCATTACGTGTAGATTTCCTTGATTCAGGAGACATGAAATTAATTACAGCGATTATCGTTATTTTGGCGCTGATCTTACCGCAATTTATTAATAAGAGTAAAGAACGTAAACGTAAAGCTAAACGTGCTGCAGAACTTTCACAAGTAAAAAAAGTAGAGCAGGGAGGTAATGGCCTTGCTTAAATTACATGGTATTAATAAGGTATTTAATGAAGGAACACCTGATGAGAAGATTGCACTTGCGGAGATAAACCTACATTTAAAGCCCGGTGATTTTGTGACAATTATAGGTAGTAATGGTGCAGGTAAATCAACGATGATGAATATGATTTCAGGTGCTTTAACACCCGATTTCGGTACAGTATTGATTGATGGTAATGATGTGACAAGTTTGCCTGAATATAAACGCTCTCAATACATTGGGCGTGTCTTCCAGGACCCAATGGCAGGAACTGCACCTACGATGACAATTGAAGAAAATCTAGCATTAGCATACTCTCGAAATAAGCATAGAGGACTACGCAATGGTGTGGACAAAAAGCGTCATGAATTTTTTAAAGAATCGCTAGAGATGCTTGGTTTGAATCTTGAGAATCGTCTTTCTGCTAAGGTAGGTTTACTTTCAGGTGGGGAACGTCAAGCTTTGTCGCTCTTAATGGCTACCTTCACAAAGCCATCTATTTTATTGCTGGATGAGCATACGGCTGCACTTGATCCATCACGTGCAGAGTTAATTACCCGTATTACGAAGTACTTAGTGGAAAAAGATAATTTAACGACATTAATGGTAACGCACAATATGCAGCAAGCATTAGATTTAGGGAATCGTCTTATTATGATGGATAAAGGCCAAATCATTTTAGAAGTTGGTGAAGATCGCAAACATGAATTAACAATCCCTGATTTAATGTCCGAGTTTGAACGTATTCGTGGGGAAAAAATGAATTCAGACCGTGCTCTATTAGGTTAATATCGAAACGCTCATACACTTGTATGGGTGTTTTTCATAGTGTAAAAAATTTCATCAATAGTGTTTTTATGAATGGTGTAAATGAATGACCGTTGCAGGTTCCCTAATTTCACGTGTGGGGGATGCCGATCTATCTTATGGGAGTCTAGTAGCCTTCCAATCCAGCACATTAATTTAGCAAAGGTCCTCACTACTCTTTATGGAGGGGCGTTGTCACACATCGTTTTTCCACATTGGTCTCTACTGCTAGTATAAAAGAAAATGAAAAAGACATATTTTCAAGATGGTTGATTGGAGTGGAGCCAGCCTCACTCCTAGGAATTTAGCGTCACAGATGAGACCCTAGGGCGAACGTAAGTGAGTGTAGCGGCTCATCAGACGCCACCTGGACGCTGGCGGAACAGATATCAATCTCGCCTTGCCAGAATGTCTCTTTCCGCAGACGATATTGTTTTTTCAACATCAACTAGTTTTAATAATTTTTATTTAGGGAAATTAAACGATCAATAAACTTTATCGCATAAAAAAGCCTCACTTTCAGAGAAGTGAGGCTCTTCATTTTAAACGAGTAAGCCAAATAGTTGAATATCGTTGTTTACTTCTTTGTATTTGAAGCCGAATTCATCCATTCGGGCAAGTAGTCCTTCATATTCAGCACGATCACCTAACTCAATGCCGACTAGTGCAGGGCCACTTTCTTTATTATTTTTCTTGGTATATTCAAAGGTAGTAATGTCATCGTTTGGTCCAAGTACACTAGTGAGGAATTGACGTAATGCCCCGGCACGCTGAGGGAAGCTGACGATGAAGTAGTAAAGTAAGCCTTCGTGTATAAGTGATTTTTCTTTAATCTCCTGCATTCGTCCAATGTCATTATTCCCACCACTGATGATGACAACGACTGACTTACCTTTAATTTCTTCTTTATAAAAATCAAGAGCTGCCACTGATAATGCTCCTGCAGGCTCAGCGATAATCGCATGTTTATTATATAGATCTAGAATGGTCGTACATACCTTGCCTTCAGGTACAAGAACAATATCATCTAAATAGCGACGGCAAACATCATAAGTATGATGACCGACGCATTTTACTGCAGCACCATCAACGAATTTATCAATCCAATCAAGAGCAACTGCGCCACCTTCAGCAAAGGCAGCCTTCATACTACCAGCACCAGCAGGCTCCACACCAATAATTTTACTAGCAGGAGAGAGATTTTTAATGTAGGCAGACACGCCTGACATTAAGCCACCACCGCCAATACTTCCGAATACGTAGTCGATTGGCTCCTCCATATCATTCATAATTTCTACCGCTACCGTTCCTTGACCAGCAATGACATCAAAATCATCAAATGGATGAATGAAGATTTTACCATGCTCTTCACAATAGCTCAACGCGCTTTCAGCAGAATCATCGAATGTATCTCCTGCTAAAATAATTTCCACATATTCACGTCCAAACATACGTACTTGGTCTATTTTTTGCTTCGGTGTTGTTTGTGGCATAAAAATGCTTGCTTGAATTTTTAATTGGGCACAGGCATAAGCTACACCTTGTGCATGATTGCCTGCACTTGCACAGACAACCCCAGCATCGCGCGCTTCATCCTCGATTTTTTTAATTTTATAATAGGCACCACGAAGCTTGAATGAGCGTACATGCTGTAAATCTTCGCGTTTAATATAAATATTAGCTCCGTATTTCTCGGATAAATAGTCGTTTTTTTGTAGTGGTGTGTGCACAACTACATCTTTTAAAAAATGATGTGCAATCAGGACATTCTCCACTTGCACGGTTCTAGTATCAGCAACTTCCATAGTATTCATCCTCCGTTATACGTTTAAAACATTTATCTATGATAGCACACTTTATTTGCTTTTTGTGATTAATTTTTAGTAAATTCTAAATTTTCCGTGTCTATTTTATGATGTAAGCGTTTTATCTTGATATAGCTAATTATTTTATAAAGAAGCAATGTCTCAGACCTAGAATTAGCTCAATTTAAGGGGAGAAAATCTGTTGTTTCAATTCTAAAAAATACTACTCTCATAACAAAAATGGTCAAGCATATACTAGATTAGCTTAGGACAAGTAGGAGGGTATGTAGTGGAAATCATTCAAGGAATTTTATCAACATATTGGAAGTTTTTTGATTTGGCGATGTGGCAAGAAGTACTAATGGACCCTGTCTCCTGGGGACTAATATCCTCATTAATTATTATAGAAGGTTTGCTGTCGGCAGATAATGCACTGGTATTAGCGGTACTAGTGAAACATTTACCAGATAAACAGCGAAAACGGGCATTAATGTATGGTATGCTAGGTGCCTATTTTTTTAGATTTTTATTTATTGGCATAGGTGTTTATCTAGTAGAATTTTGGTTTATTAAAGTATTAGGTGCTTTGTATTTAGGTTGGCTTTGTGTAGCTCATTTCCTTCACATAGGGAATGAGGATAGTGTAAAAGAGGTAAAGAGGTCAGGATGGATGGTGCGTCTTTTCGGCACGTTTTGGGCAACTGTCATTTCTGTTGAGCTAATGGATATTGCTTTTTCAATTGATTCAATCTTTGCTGCGTTTGCGATATCAGATCAGGTCTGGGTGCTTTTAATTGGAGGGATGTTAGGAATATTAATGATGAGGACGATTGCAGGTGTATTTTTAATCATCATTGAAAAAATACCAGAACTTGAAGCAACAGCCTTCATAATTATAGGTGTCATCGGCTTAAAAATGTTAGTAAGTGTTTTTAATATCCACATCCCTCATTATTTATTCTTCCTTTTCTTAGTGATTGCTTTTTCCATCACAATCATTGTGCATATGATGAAGAGAGTAAGAGCTGCCTAATTAAAAAGTACTGTTCTCCAAAAATGAGAACAGTACTTTATTTATTTTACATATTTATCTGGGTCAACAATATAGAACTTTTCAACATTAAGCCAGCTCTCGCTCATTGGTTCGCCGTCATCAATACGTTTTTCAGTCTCCTGCATCATCCAACCAGTCTGAGACGCATGGGCTTGTAATGCTTTTAATTTGTCCATTCGCATTTCCCGAATATCATAGACCACATGTGGTTCACCATTTTTTTCAATCGTATCATTGGCGAAGGCACAACCGAATATTTGTGGACGAGCAGCCTTTGGCATACGACGTACAGCTTCAATTACAGCACGTGCTGTTGCTTCATGGTCTGGGTGGACAGCAAAGCCAGGTAAAAATGTGAAAATTAAAGAAGGCATTAGTTCTTCGATTAGCCCTTCCATTAATTTTACCATTTTCTCATCATCTTCAAATTCAATTGTTTTATCACGTAGACCAAGCATGCGTAAATCTTGAATACCCATCGCCTCTGCCGCTGCAACCAATTCCTTACGACGGATTTCAGGTAAAGACTCGCGTGTAGCAAAGGGTGGATTACCTAAATTACGTCCCATTTCGCCTAATGTTAAACAGGCATATGTAACAGGTGTATTCATTTTCTTTGTATAGTAGGCGATGGTCCCCGCAACTGAGAAAGCCTCATCATCTGGGTGAGGGTACACAATTAAAATATGACGTTGTGGTTGTAAATTCAAATAGTCGTCCCCCTTAGTAAGTAAATGGCGTTTCACTAATTTCAAGCGCAATCGCCAATTTTCCAGAGTAGTCTAGTCCAGCCATTAATAAACGGCCTAAATCATCTAATTCAAAATGTGTAATGCCTTGAGCATAAACCCAGCCATGAGGTAATTTTAAACCCACACGATGAGGTGCATTATCTACAACCTTAGCAAGCTCATAGTTAATTTTAGCATTGCGAATAAAAGCACCTGCATTAAAAAACTGTTCATCATAGTGTGCTGCATAAGATCCGTTTGTCGTCTCAAGATGAATATAAACGTCTTTGTTGGCGAAAGAATTCAGCAATTTTTGCAACGTCTCTACTTGTACTTCTTGCATCTTAACACTCCTCTCGATCATTTCTCCTTTAAGTATAGTAAAAAAAATTCGCAAAGGGAAATTGATTGCTTTGATAAAAAAATTGATGATTTATATTTACAAACCTTAGCGCCATTATGTCCAAATTTTTGAGAGTGTGAAAATGAATCCTAGCATCCAGAGAAATAAATCATCATCTCTAAATCTATGACAAGTTCTTAAGCAATATTCTTGAAAAAATTATTGTAATGTATCAATATAGGGAGTGTGAAAATAAATATGTACAAACTGTGTCGTTTCGCATTGTATCCGTTTTCACATCTGAAAAGATATTGCAACCATGACTTCTTCCTAATTTGTGTGTGTAGACAGCTCCACCTGTTGAAGGTAGTATTATTTCAGAAATAATGAATTCTATCTTGGTACAATAGATGACGTTCCTTGAACAGGTTATGCAAGGTAGCTGTGAAAAAGGGAAGAAAAATGAAGCTCATTATCATAGTATAATAAAAACCGCGACTCTCTTTATGACGGAGAGTCGCGGTTTTTTATTGAAAATTAATGTAGGCTATGTATTTGTTAGTATCGATTGAGCTTTCGTTCTATTGTATCTAAACGATTATTAACATTTTGTAATTGTTTAAACATTTGCTTCATATAAAGATTTTGATCTTGGGTTTCAGTAGTTTTGGCTTGTGCCAATTCTTCCTCCTCCTGCAGAGCCAATATTGTGGCAAGGGTGGATAATGAGTAACCAAGTGTTAATATGATGGAGGCAATTACTTCAACTTTTGAAGAGGTGATTTCTCCAGCTAGTAAACCTGATTCTTCCGTTAAGTCTTCTACCTTGTTTTTTTTCATTTTTTCCCCTCCCATACAGCTAATATATGGGGTATGAGGCATTAACGTATCTTGTCCAATTTTAATCTTTATCGGATAAATACTCATCATTAAATAATTGTTTAGTATTTGTAATTTTCTAATAATTACATTGATTTTTCCATTTAAATATAGCATTATAGTAGGAATAAACAAGACGTTTAGAGGGGGAATTGGTGTGAATAAGGACTTTAAATATTGTAAGGAATCAAGAGTGATGCGTACAAGTCGTGTATTTCCAAACGATGTGAATAATCATAATACATTATTTGGCGGACGATTGATGAGCGATATTGATCAAGTTGCTTCCATTTCAGCTGCAAAGCATAGCAGAAGAGATTGTGTTACAGCCTCAACTGATTCAGTCGATTTCCTACATCCCATTCGCCCAACAGATTCGGTTTATTTCGAATCCTATGTAACTTGGACGGGAAGGTCTTCTATGGAGGTTTTTGTTAAAGTCATTTCTGAAAACTTGAAAACTGGGGAGAGAAAGGTGGCAGCGACTGCATTATTAACTTTCGTGGCATTGGATGAAAATAACAAACCAGCACTGGTCCCACGAGTAATACCTGAAACAGTAGAAGAGACAAAATTGCATGAAACAGCTTCAGAACGAGCGAAGGCCCGTGCTGAACGTAAAAAGGAAAGTAAAGCATTAGCGCAATTTATATCTATGAATGATCCATGGGATTATCGGCTAGAAATGATGGAGAATTATATGTAAAAAAAGAGGGATGTCTCAAATGACTTTGAGACATCCCTTTCATTCTTATATTTCTGTTACTGTTACGTGTGGAGCACCAAAGCGTGATTTCGCTCCATGCATGACAGGACCTACATATTCATTTAGCGCCCAGCCATGTGCAATAGCTGCCGATACAAACTCTTTTGCTTCAATGACAGAATCTTTAATAGTAAGACCATTCGCAAGATTCGCTGTGACAGAGGCAGCAAAAGTACAGCCTGCACCGTGGTTATTTGTAGATGCAACTTTTTCAGATTCTAATAAGTAGAATGTTTCACCATCAAAGAATAAGTCTATTGCTTTTTCAGTAGCTAGGGCTTTTCCACCTTTTATGACAACAGCTTTAGCTCCTAGTTCATGGATTTTACGAGCAGCAATCTTCATGTCGTCAATGTTTTTTGGTGTACCTGTGCCAGCTAATTGTCCAGCTTCAAACAGGTTTGGTGTTGTTACCGCTGCTAGTGGTAAAAGATGCTGAATCATGGCATCTGTGTTACCTGGATTCAGTACTTCATCGTCACCTTTACATACCATAACAGGATCGATGACAACATTTTTAGTCCCTGAATTTGCAATAGCCTTTCCAGCAATACGAATAATTTCTTCTGTTGAGAGCATTCCTGTCTTAATGGCATCAATTCCTGTGGAAAGTGCTGTGTCAATTTGTTTTTGTAGTAAATCAGTTGGCAAAGGTGTGACGTTATGTGTCCAGCCGTTAGGGTCCATTGTTACGACAACTGTTAATGCCACCATCCCATATGTATCGTGCTCTTGGAATGTTTTAAGGTCAGCTTGCATTCCTGCACCGCCTGATGTATCTGAACCAGCAATTGTTAATGTTTTTTTTAGAGTCATGTAAAGGATCTCCTTTATCGTTAAGAGTTATAAAATTAACATCTAGTATAGTCCGATTCTGATTCTATAAAAATAGCCAGAATACTATATTTTTATATGGTCAGTTTCAACTGATGCTTGAATTCATCTTTAATTTTTTGTACCGTTGTAAGAAGAGAAAGGGGCTTAAAGAACGATGAAACAAGTATTCCCGAATGATTGGCAAGAAGTACTCAAAGAAGAATTAGAAAAACCATATTATCAAAAACTACGTCAATTTGTCGCAAATGAATATTCGACACAAACTATTTATCCACCAATCAATGATGTGATGAACGCATTCTATACAACAGCATATCATGATGTGAAGGTTGTTATTTTGGGACAAGACCCTTATCATGGGCCTAATCAAGCGCATGGGCTAAGCTTTTCTGTTAAACCAGGTATTCCACATCCTCCTAGCTTAAGGAATATGTTTCAAGAGCTACAGGATGATTTAGGCTGTCCAATTCCTCAAAATGGAACGCTAACAAAGTGGGCTGAACAGGGTGTTATGCTATTAAATACGGTGCTTACAGTTCGAGCAGGACAAGCGAATTCCCATAAAGAACGAGGGTGGGAGCAATTTACCGATGCTGTTATCGATCTATTAGCTGCAAGGGAAGAACCACTAATTTTTGTATTGTGGGGCAAACCAGCGCAACGCAAAAAGCAATTAATCCGAAAATATAAAACGCCACATGTCATACTCGAAGCGCCACACCCAAGTCCATTAAGTGCTTATCGAGGATTCTTTGGTAGTAAACCTTATTCAAAGATAAATCAACAATTAGTGGAGTGGGGCAAGCAGCCGATTGATTGGTGTTTAGAATAGATTGGCACAAATCGTTTGCTTTATACGCTTTAGCAATCATGTTACATTTAATATAGAAGAAAGTGAGGGACATTGATGAAGGTGAATTGTTTTAAGTGTCAATTTTTTAAAGTAACCTGGGACCCTCAAAACCCACGAGCATGTGCAGCTTATGGCTTTAAAACAAAGCAAATACCATCCGTTGTTGTGAAGCAATCCTCGGGTGTAGATTGTTTAAAATTCGTACCAAAAGTAGAAAGTGGGAGAATGTAATGATTTCTTATCAGGCCGTTATACAGCAACTTGAAAAACAATTATCTTACGCAAAAAATGCGGGAAATGATCAGCAAATTCGTGAGGCACTTACAGCCATTCGAGCATTATGTGATGTGGTGTTAGATTCTTCAAGTGATGCACCATCTATCACTCCTCATAAGCATGTACCGCAAATGCTTGTATCAGAGTCAAAACCATCCACTTTATATACAGCAAAGATTGAAGAAGATGGAGCCAATGGCGATTCCATTTTTGATTTTTAATCCATTTTAAAGGTAGGGTAACGAAAATGAAAAGATTTATCGTGACAGGTGCTCTTCATGGCCTATTAGCAGTAGCGTTCGGTGCATTTGGTGCACATGCTTTAAAGGAAATTTTAGATGAATATAGTCGAGGTATTTGGGAAACGGCTGTTCAATATCAAATGTTTCACGCTACAGGATTACTAATCATTGGTCTGTTAATGAGCTCTAAACTATTAGGTGAAGTGAAACAATTAAATCTAGCAGGTATTTTCTTTAACCTTGGTATTGTTTTCTTTTCTGGGAGCTTATATGTTCTGGCGATAAGTGGTATTAAAGTATTAGGAGCTATTACACCAATTGGTGGCGTACTATTTTTAGCTGGATGGCTACTTATTATTTTAACTGCTATCAAGCATGCTCGCTAATTTTAAGCTGACTCTCTTACATTATTTGTAGGGGGGTTTTTCTTTGTTATGAGTCATCTTTCAAAGATAGGGATTTAAATCCTATCCATTTTGTAAGAATTTATAGTACACTACTAATATTACTTGCAATATTTCGAAAATACCAAAAGTGAGGTTACGTAGTATGGAAAAACTATTTACATTACTGGATGCTAACTATAATGAGATGGTAGGGATTCGTCGCCATTTACATGAATACCCTGAATTATCCTTTGAAGAAGTCGAAACGCCATCCTATATAGCTACTTTTCATAGAGAATTGGGTCATGTGGTTCGAGAAGGAGTGGGAGGACGTGGCGTCGTAGCGATATTACGTGGCGGAAAGCCGGGCAAAACGGTGGCTTTACGAGCTGACTTCGATGCATTAGCGATTCAAGAGGAAAATGATGTACCTTACAAATCTAAAATAGCTGGAAAAATGCATGCATGTGGACATGATGGACATACAGCTACATTGCTTGGGCTAGCTAAGGCATTAAATGCGATGAGGGACCAAATTGAAGGCAATGTCGTATTTATTCATCAGCATGCAGAGGAAGTGGCTCCAGGTGGAGCTAAGCCGATGATTGAGGATGGTTGTTTAGAAGGTGTAGATGTTATTTTTGGTACACATTTATGGGCACCTACACCATTAGGAGAAATATTAGTGAAAGATGGAGCCATCATGGCTGCCGCGGATAAAGTAGAAATAACAGTACAAGGAAAGGGTGGTCATGGCGCAGAGCCTCATCATTCTATTGATGCAGTTACCCTAGCCTCCCAATTTGTCGTTAATGCTCAACAGCTTGTTTCAAGACGAATTGACCCATTGAAATCAGCTGTTTTAACAATCGGTCATTTTGAGGCAATTAATCCGTTTAACGTTATAGCTGATCGGGTAGTTTTAGCGGGGACAATTCGTACATTTGAAGAAGAAGTACGCATACAAATGGAACAAGAGTTAGAAGCGGTATTAAATGCGACTTGTTTGGCATTTGGGGCAAGTTACGAATATCGTTACACAAGGGGTTATCCACCTGTTTATAACCATCAGAGAGAAACCGAGTTTTTGGCTCAATTGGCATCGACTGTACCAGGGGTAGATCAAGTAATAACATGTCCGCCATTTATGATTGGGGAAGATTTTGCGTATTATTTAGAAAAAGTACCAGGCACATTTTTCTTCACAGGAGCTAAAAAGCCAGAATGGGAAACGGCTTATCCGCATCATCATGCACGCTTTGATTTTGATGAACGTGCCATGCTAATTGCAGCAAAAACCTTAGGTAAAGCAACCTTAACGTATTTAAAAGAAAATTGAACATAGCGAATGATAAAAATCCGCATACGCCCATCGACTTTTGGTCAGTGAGTGTATTGCGGATTTTTACTTAGAGATAGAATTATGGATTTTGATTAAAGTAAGCCATTTCCTCATCATACTCAGCAAAATCGAAATAAATCATAGGGAAAAGAAAACGATGATTAGACTTAAGCTCACGAATAATGACATGATCTCGACCAGCTGCTTCTACCACACCACGAACAGTTTTTGTGTTTTTTCCCTGCTCTACTGCGTGCTCAAAAGAAAAATGGAAGGTAGCTGGTTTTCCACGGTTCAAACGCAAAATATTTTCTATATAGGACTCCTCACGGCCAGGTGGTCGTCCGCTCGGAAGTGTGACTGGAGGAGGAGTCATTTGTTGTTGCGTTGTTGGTGTCCAATAATAAGGCATCATCAATTATCAACCTACTTTCTTTTTAAATTTGAGGACAATCTTGTTCAGTTGGCGAGAAAAAACAATGGGATTTGAACCTGCCAGTATTCCATTGGCCATACCATTGTGCAGGACAATCACCTGCTGGCATGAAAAACCACAAAGAGCGGGTAGCTGGATGAAATCTTTCACCCTGAATCACCCTTTTAGCTAACCGGATATCTTGATCACGTGCTCTTTGATAAAAATAACCCTTTTGTGTTGCCTCAAAGCCTCCCGGACGCTGATAAACCATTTGTTCAATTGTTCGAATATCACCAAAATCTAAACAATCACCTCTTACACGATTAACGCCAACATTCCCAACCATCAGCATGCCTAACTCTCCTTCGCCTTCTGCTTCGGCACGCATTAGTCTTGCAAGTAGGGCTGTCTGTGCATCATTCGTCTTAATAACAGCGATTTTCATACCTCCTCGCAGACAGTATATGCACGAAGGTATAGTAGTCATGTTCAATTTTATTAAGAAAGACAATCACATATTAAAGTTACTATGCATATAGTAGTAATAACGACAAGTACGTAGAAAATACTTCAAATCCTGCAAGGCCCGATAGTTTTTATAGCAAAAAGGGTAAATAGAAAAAAATAGATTTAGGGGAACGTGAGATCAATGAATTGCATGTGTATCTAATACATGTGAGGTGATGGCTTATGGAAATTGGCGTTTGGTTTGGGATCTTATTAAGTGCAGTACTGGCCTTTCTATTAGGGGAGTTTTATGGACAGCCGCTCCACTGGTATCTCTTTATTGTTATTATAGTGATTGGTTTTTTTATTCAAACGGTTATCTTAATTTTAAAAGTAAAGAACGAGAGCTCTTAATGAGGTATATAGAAGAAACGTGTTGAGGTTAAGAAAGTGTCATCGCTAAAAGATGGCACTTTTTTATATTGTGAGTAAAAGGGTGGAAAGCAGGGCATCAGGAAAAATGCCTTTACAATGCTTGTTTTAGCTGATATCCAATAAGACATAATTATTCTTGCCTAGTAAGTATATTAAAAATATAGCGTGACATACTAAAATTGACTTTATTTTTGCTTTTATGAAGGAGCGTTTCCATGCGTATTTTTAGTATGTTTGTAGCGATCATCATCAGCGCTTTTCTGGCAGTTGGAATAGCAGAATATTATCATCAACCATATAATTGGTATTTAGTTTTTCTTATGATTCTAACTGGGATTTTTATTCATATTATTATTTTAATATTCGAATCCGAGAATGCAGAAGAAAACGAAATTTAAAAATGCGAGTCCGTCAATATGGACTCGCATTTTTAATTAGATATTAAACAGTTAAGAATTTAACCAATTTATCTTTATCAAGAAGGTTTCCGACGAAAAATTCCCCGAATTCACCATAGCGTGCTGACACTTCGTCAAAGCGCATTTCATATACTAATTTTTTGAATTGCAGTACGTCATCAGCAAATAAAGTTACGCCCCATTCGTGATCATCGAAGCCTACAGAGCCAGTGATAATTTGTTTTACTTTACCAGCATAGCCGCGACCAATCATTCCATGTGAGCGCATTAATGATTTACGCTCATCCATTGATAGCATGTACCAGTTGTCGTTCCCTTGACGGCGTTTATCCATTGGATAGAAGCATACATAATTAGCCCGTGGAAGTTCAGGATATAGACGCGCACGTACATGTGGATTTTGGTAAGGATCTTCATTTGATTCGCCAGCTAAATAGTTTGAAAGCTCTACCACAGATACATAAGAATATGTAGGAATTGTAAAATCTGCAATAGCTAATTTATTGAATTCTGCTTCAAGCTCTTGTAACTCATCCATTGTTTCACGCAATGTCATAATCATAAAGTCAGCTTTTTGACCAACGATTGCATAGAAAGCATGAGCACCTGTTTTAGCTACGTCTGCTTCGTTCAGTTTTTCTAAATAAGCAATAAATTCCTCTACTGCTGCTTGACGTTCCTCAGCAGAAACAAGTTTCCAAGATGCCCAATCAATTAAGCGGAAATCATGTAAAGCGTACCAACCATCTAACGTAATTGCTGCTTCATTCATTATTGAAAACACTCCTTTATAAGTGAATACCATTCAAAAATTAGTTTATCATAGTTTGTACAAAAACCCTAAGTTCATGATAGTAATTCACGAATTTGACACCATCTAAAGATCATGTATTCTAAAGAGAAGAGATGTAATAAGAGGAGTACCAAAATGAAACATATTTTACAACAGCCAATTTGGCGTTATTATGATCAATCCATTAGTGCGAAGCAAAGATCACCGCTTGAATCTTTTGCGACGGACGATACATTGTGCCAATTAGTTGGCCAATTGATGTCTCCTCCAACAATTCGTACATGGGTTCATGAGGCATCTGTTGTGCTAGGTATTCAAGACCATCGGTTACCTTATGTTCAGCAAGGTATGGAATTACTAGAATCTAGAGGCTATCATCCTATTGTTCGTAATTCTGGTGGACTAGCGGTTGTGCTAGATGAAGGGATTCTTAATATTTCCATTGTATTGTCTGAACAAAAAGAGTCGCTCAGTATAAACGATGGCTATGATGTGATGGTGGACCTTGTGAAGGGATTGTTCCCAGAAGTAGCTGAAAAAATTGAGGCTTATGAAATAGTGGGCTCTTATTGCCCAGGTTCTTATGATTTAAGTATTGATGGGAAAAAATTTGCTGGTATTTCACAAAGACGCTTACGTCAAGGGGTGGCAGTGCAAATTTATTTATGTATTGAGGGGAGTGGCTCACAACGCGCGGCACTTATCCGTGACTTTTATGAAGAGAGCTTGCAACAAGAGGAAACAAAATTCGCTTACCCTCAAATCGTGCCAGAAGTCATGGCTTCGCTATCGGAGCTTATAGACCCTCATTTAACAGTAGAAGCGGTTGTTATTCGTCTACAGCAACTACTTAATCAGTGGGCCGAGGAAGTACGTCCACAGTCCTTTTATGACGAAGAATTAACGTTGTATGGTTTTTATTTACAGCGGGTTTTTGAGCGCAACACCAAAATGCTTGAACGTAAGTAAGCTAGTTGATTATATGAAACAGAAAAAGCGATGCGGCTAATTTAGCGCATCGCCATTTTCTGGTTGATAAATAGAACTGCTAGTTACAAGATTTCCGTTCTTCTCCATTTTAAAAACAGGCGCAATTCGCTCTTCCTCTTCATCAAGCGTAACAAGACGTCTAGCACGATTCATAATTTGAACAAATTGCTCGTAATCTTTGCGAATCGCTCGATTTTCCTCTTCTAGTTTTGTAATGGTTTTCTCTAGTTTTTTATTTTTCTCAGATGTTACATGTACAAGTTGTCGCCATTTTGAAGATTCATTTCCTACTTCACCAGAATGCTGTAAACGTAGTAAATAAGCTATGACAATATCAAGAGAAAGGGCAGATAGCGGAATTGATTTTCCTTCTGCAGCACTATTATTTACGGTAAACATACTAGAAGCACGGCGTCTTGCTGGCGCTCCCAACACTCGCATTCTCTCTTTTCTTTCCTTTTTAGCTTCTGCTAATTGTTCCTCGTATTCTTTACGAACAACGGCATTCCAACGAAAACCACAGGCTGCCGCAGTACGATTTAATGCATCGCCTGCTTCCTCAAAGGCATTAAGCTGTGTGCTTCCTTCTGTTACATGACGGATTACAGCCTCTGCTAGTAATTCATCGTTTTCTTTTAACCAAGCATCTTGTCTTACTTTACTCATATTAAAATCCTCCCACCTTTATCTGGAACTTGTTATTTAAGACTAGCATGACCAATCTTTTAACCTTTTATTCATCTATGTAGAAGGAATTATGCTTGAATAGAAGGGGAAAAGTACGATACAATACCCGATGTAGGTTTGCGCACATGCTGCATACTTAAATATGTGAAGGTCATGTGTGCAATAGAGCGAGATTATGTTTGAAAAATACTATATAGAAAGGGTTGTTGACAAAATGGCAAACGAATTTAAAGTTTGCGATGAATGTCAGGCCGTTAACTTAAAAACGTTAATTCCAAAATTAAAGGAAATCGATCCTGATGCAACCATCGAAATTGGCTGTCATTCTTACTGTGGTCCAGGACGCAAAAAGACATTTACCTTTGTAAATAGCCGACCTGTTGCTGCATTAACAGAAGATGAACTAATGGAAAAGGTTTTAGCAAAATTAAAAAAGTAAAACTAAAAGCTATCTCTACTTGGGGGATAGTTTTTGTTTTGCTTTTTTATATGTTGAGAAAATTAGACCAATATAAATATAAAAATAATGATAAAGGTAATCGAAATAGGTTGTTAATATCTATAGAAAAATGGCAATAAGTATGCTAGTCCTAGATTTATCGCATATAATAGAACTATAACAAAATGGGGGTGCTATCCAAATGACATATGCAAACGCTAAATTAGAAGAAGAAAAGGTATTTAAAGATCCAGTACACCGTTATGTACATGTTCGAGATCAAGTGATATGGGATTTAGTGGGTACAAGAGAATTTCAGCGTTTACGTAGAATTCGTCAACTAGGTACCACATTTTTAGTATTTCATGGAGCAGAGCATAGTCGCTTTAGTCATTCTCTGGGGGTTTACGAAATTGTACGTCGCATAGTAGATGATATCTTTGTAGGGCGTCCAGATTGGGATGAAAGTGAAAGATTATTAGTGTTATGTGCAGCCCTTTTACATGATTTAGGTCATGGCCCATTTTCCCATGCCTTTGAAAATGTATTTGAGCTTGATCATGAATATTTTACAAGGCAAATTTTGTTGGGAGATACGGAAGTAAATGCGATCTTAAAAAAAGTGGCAGCTGATTTTCCTGAAAAGGTATCCCAAGTAATTGAAAAGACATATCCAAATAAGCAAGTAATTAGTTTAATTTCGAGCCAAATTGATGCAGATCGTATGGATTACTTACAACGTGATGCTTATTTTACAGGTGTAAGCTACGGTCATTTTGATATGGAACGGATTTTAAGAGTAATGCGTCCAAGAAAAAACCAAGTAGTAATCAAAGCAACAGGCATGCATGCGGTGGAAGACTATATAATGAGTCGCTATCAAATGTACTTACAAATTTATTTCCATCCTGTTTCACGAAGTGCAGAGGTAATTTTAAATAATATATTAAAAAGAGTAAAACAATTAAGCTTAGCGGGCTATACATTTAAGCATGAGCCTACTCATTTCCTAGCATTTTTCCGAAATGTTATTACATTAGAGGATTATCTTGCGTTAGACGAGAGTATACTTTTTACATATTTTCAGTTATGGATGCAAGAGGAGGATGCCATTCTAAGTGATTTAAGCCGCCGCTTTGTGAATCGTAAGCTATTTCAATACATTGATTTAGACCCTGGAGTAGAGCTCAATAAATATCAAAAACTCCAAGAGCTTTTCAAAAAGGCAGGATTAGACCCCGATTATTATCTTGTACATGATACAACAGCAGATCTGCCATATGATTTTTATAGACCAGGAGAGGAAGAAGTGCGTGTACCAATTTTTTTAGAAATGAAAAATGGTGAGCTACGGGAGCTTTCACGTGAATCCATTATTGTGGATGCTATCTCAGGGCGTATGAAACGAGATCATAAAATCTATTTCCCATTAGATATCTTAGAGGACGATTCAACAAACTCAACTGTAAAAAAACAAATATTAATGTTATTAAGGAAAGACAATAAATAAATATAAATTTTAAAAATAATAAAGCAGTAAACACGTTCCAGGGGGATGTTGTTTACTGCTTTATTATTTTTAGATAATTGTTTAGAAACTGTTAAGTTGAATTAGATATAATTAATCAATAATTTTGAAATGGAGGTGGTGCCCATTGATTGTTGTGATACAAAAGTGCCGTGAAGATATGTGGAAACATTTGTGAATAATTCTAATGACCTATATTAAGATAATGGTTGAATTTTATTTGCGATGTTTCTATAAAAATTAAAGGAGAGAGTGTGACCTATTGTTTGTTCATTCCTTTCCTAAACCTGAAAGGATCAATCTTGTAGCAAACAGTATCAGGTATCTCTCTAACTAAAAAAGGAGAGAAACATGAAAAAATTAAACATAGCGATAATTATATTGCTACTTGTATTTCAAACAGTACTTTCACCAATTTCAGTGTTTGCCGACGAGAGTCAACCACCTGTGACTCCTCAAAATGAATCTAGCGAAAATACTGTGATTGATTCTAATGGAGAAGTAGGAAACCAAAATACTACAAGTGAAATACCAAGTGAAGATGCTGCTGAAGTGACAACTCCAGAAGATGAAACAAAATCAGAAGAGCAAACAGAAGGACAGCCAGAAGAACAACCAGAAGAACAACCAGAAGGACAGCAAGAAGAGCAACCAGAAGAACAGCAAGAAGGACAGCAAGAAGGACAGCCAGAAGAACAACAAGAAGAAGAGCAGCTAGAAAACCAGCCACAGTTAATAATGCCATTAGGTGCGCCAGTAGGTTACCCTGTTGAAAATATGCAAGCAGATGTGACGATGTCATTTAGTGGCTTAAAGCTCTTTTCACAAGGTGGAGCATTAATTACAAATGCTACAGATTTAGCAAATTATTCAGGGCCAAAACCGAAAAAGGGTGATGTAGTATATCTAAACTACACATTCTCTTTGGATCCAACAATTGATTATGGAATAGGTTCTACGTTCACATTCCAATTACCTGCCAATATGATTGAAGAGTACACAGCAGGTTCTTTTAATCAATCAAGAACATTAACAGAGACTGGTGATTGGTTAGCCTATTCGTCAAGCTATAACAGTGCTACAAAAACAGTAACAGTCACAATAGATAGTGAATTAGAACAAGGGCAATCAGGTAGTATGAACTTTGAGTTTATGGCGAAATTTGATAATTTTGCTGATGAAAGTGAACTTGAACAATCATTAATAATCCCTGTGCTTGGAGGAGCAGATGTTCAACTAGACTTTGAATTTGCACCTACAGGTAGTGGGCAATTACTAACTAAAAATGCTGGTTCTATTACACGTGATGCAAGTGGTGAAGTAGCGATTCCATGGACAGTTTGGGTGAATACTGGTGGGCAAAAACTTGAAAGTGCAAGTTTGAATGATGTACCAGATACAAAGCATGAGCTGGCAGGAAATATTACAGTTGAGCGATATAAAATAGGTTTGAGTGGATTTAATCCAAACAGCCCAGGTGCTGTAGACGATACAAGCAATGAAACCTCATTCCCTATCTCATTGACAGATGGATACTATGCATACAAAGTAACATATAACACTGTTGTAACAGCAGATCCAACTGCATCAAGTATGCCCTATACAAACGTAGCTACTTTGACAGGGACAAATATCCCTGCTAACACAACAGCCAATGGAACACAAACTGTACAGTATGGACCAAGCTTAGATAAAACAAGAAGTGGCGATAAATATAATTCGACATGGACAATCAAGTATAACTGGCTAGGTCAAAAAATACCTGCTGATAAAGCGAAACTAACAGATACACTAACAGGCTCGTCGCCAACAACTGGTAAGCATAAAATTGATTACAGTAGTTTTGAAGTATATCGTGTAACTTTATCGAATGACGGTCAAACGGAGCAATCTTCAATTCTGTTAAGTGAAGGTCAAGATTATAGCTTCGATTCACAAAATAATTATAATTTTATAATCAACTTTGATCATTCAACAAATACTACAGGTCCAGCTGGTGAGGTGACATCAGCGTTTAAAGTTGTCTATGATACAGAGCTGGAAGATGAATTTGTTACAGATGCAAATACGGGCACGATTACAAATACTGTAACAAGAGGAGATAGTGGTTCAGACACAGCAACTCTAGACCTGGCTTCAAACATCTTTAATAAAGCACGCGGGGCAATTGACTATGTAAACAAAACAATTACATGGACTTTAACCATTAATGCTGAGAAAGATTTGAAAAACTTTGTAATAGAAGATGACTTTACAACCACAAATAAAGCTGGAGAAACGTTAAAACACACTTTAACACCATGGAACGGTACTGACTTCTATGAGGTTACTGGTGCAAATGGTTTAACGTACACGATTACAGATAAGGGGGGGAGTGCCCCAACTATAGGCAACGAAGGTTTTAAAATGGAATTTTCAAGTGACATTCCAAAAGACCGCACAGTTACTATTCGATACAAAACAAAGTACGATATTAAGCCAAACGGAGGTGTAGCAACCGCGTATATTAATACGGCTGATGCAACATGGGATGGCGCAATAGATTCTCATAACCAAGCATTAGATAGAACTGCTAATTATACGCCAGATTCTACTTCTCCAACAAACAATAATGGCTACAAAAAAGTTGTCGTAGATAACCAGACACAAGAGTTTTCTTGGCGTATTGGGGTTAATATCAATAAACAAGATATAAATAGTGCTACCTTAACAGATACATTAGGTGCGGGTCATTATATTCCTGTTCCGGATGGTCAAACATTAAAAGATCAAATTACCATATCTAAGCTAAACTTAACAACAGAAGAGGGAACAAAAAATGGTACATTAGATCCTGCTAAATGGACTGTTACAGAAACACTAACAGATAACAAGGTTACAGGTTTTGAAATTACGTTTATTAACCTAGATCCAATTACTGATAACAACGAAGCGTATTTAATTGAATACAAAACAAAAGATGCTGACGATATTTTTGGTCAAAACTCAACGAATGCTCCAAGAGATTACACAAATACAGCGACTCTAGATACTCCACACAATGGAAGCTATAATTATAATGCAACAGCAAAAATTAGTAATCTTGCAAATGAGTTAATTAAAAAAACAGCGACACCTGTTCCAGCCAGCGATATTATTAATTGGGCAGTTACAGTAAATGCTTCTAATTCAAAATTAGGAAATATTACATTAACAGACAAACCATCAAGTAACCAAAAAATATTAACAAATACGTTCAAGAAACAAGAGATTAAACTAAATGCAAATGGGACTTCTCAAAATATAGGATCCCCTATTACTGTGGATGCTAGCGAAATTGTCTTAAATCAAGATGGTAGTTTTAGTCTTAATTTGGGAGAATTAAATGGCAAAGGTTATGTTGTTACGTATTCCACATTCTTTATGGGGGATGGTAACGCGGGTGAAACAATTTCTAATAGTGCCTCTATTGGTTACGCTGGAGCAACAGCTGCAGGTACAAGTGACCACGGTGGCGATAGCAAAACATTTAAATATAGCTCATCTGATACAAGTGCATCAGGTGTTAAGGGTACATTGCAATTAAAAAAATATAAAGTAAATCCTTTAACAGGTAAACGTGAAGAGTTTGCTGGTGTTAAGTTTGAATTATGGAATAAAAATAACACAATCAAACTTGATGAAGGAACAACAGATGCAGATGGCACATTGACATTTGAACAAGTGCGTTACGGAAAGTATACGTTAAGAGAGGAATCACCAGCGGGCTATATTGCGATTGCGCCAATCACGATTACAATGGGAGCAAATATAGATATTACTCCAGGTGTGGATGGTAAAGCATATGTTATTGATAACATTGAGGATGTTAATTTAACAAATGCCTGTCCAGCATTCACATTAATAGTGAAAGACATTGATGGTAATGCTATTGCTAATAAAAATGTTAAATTAATTGATAGCAACGGCAACGCAAAATACACGGGTACAACAAATGCTGCAGGGCAAGTATCAGATATTAAGCGACCTGGTACAGGTGGTAAAGAAGTTCAAGCAGGCGTGTATACATTAGTGGACGAAAATGACATTCCTTTAGGTACTGTTACCGTTAAATATGGTACTGGAGAATGTCAAGATACAGTCCAACCTACAAATTCATGTCCTAACTTTAAAATTACTGTAAAAAATGAGAATGGAAATCCACGTCCAAATGTATCAGTTACACTTAAAGATCTAAGTAATACTATTATAGCTACTGGCACAACAAATAGTGATGGTCAATTCATCATTGATAAAACAACTCCAGCAGGAAAATATAAGCTATATGAGGGTACCCAGTATTTAGGTGAAGTAAATGTTACGTATCACAATGATAATTGCCAAAGTGAATTACAGTTAGCACCAAAATGTGAAACGTTTGAATTAACTGTCTATGATGTTGATGGTAATTTAGTTGCAGATGGTACTTCAGTAACGGTTAAAAATAAAGATACAGGTAACATTATAGCTACAAAAACTACAAAAGACGGTGTAATTGAATTAAGTGATTTAGAGCCAGGTGTTTACACAGTTGTAGTTGATGGAGAAGAAATTGATGAGTTTGAAAGCAATATCGATTGTAAAGCGAGCGTTCAACCAACACCAAAATGTGAAAACTTCACAGTAATAATCAAAGATAATACTGGCATCATCAAGCCAGGTAACGATGTCATTATTAAAGATAAATCTGGAAAAGTAATCTCAATAAATAAGGATAAAGATGGAAATTTAACATTTGTATCTAAAACAACTCCTGCGGGTAAATATGATGTATATGATAAAAATATTTACTTAGGTGAGATAGAAGTTTCTTATGCGAGTGTTCCTTGTGAAATTACATTATCAATTGCACCAGTTTGTCCAGCCTTTACATTGACAATTAACAATATGTTTGGTCAACCACGTGTAGGCGTAAAAGTAACAATAACAGGTGAAGATGGTATACAGGTTGAAGATAATGGTTCAACAGAGTTTATAACAGATAGTAAGGGTCAAATTACGATCAATAATTCAATTATTAAGCCAGGTAAGTATATTGTAAGGGAGAATGGTAAGACAATTATTGGTACAGTTATCGTGGGTAATACATGCGAGGCTAAAATTCAGCCAAGTCTACCAGTAACACCTCCTACAACTAATCCAGGAAATCCAGATCCAGACCCAGAAAAACCAGTGGATCCGAACAAACCGAATCCAGATCCAGAGAAACCAGTGGATCCGAACAAACCGAATCCAGATCCAGAGAAACCAGTGGATCCCAACAAACCAAATCCAGATCCAGAGAAACCAGTGGATCCGAACAAACCAAATCCAGATCCAGAAAAACCAGTGGATCCGAACAAACCAAATCCAGATCCAGAAAAACCGGTGGATCCGAATAAACCAAATCCAGATCCAGAGAATCCTGTAGAACCAAACAAACCAAATACAGATTCAAACAATTCGGCCAATCCTGGAAAAACTGAGGGATCTAAACCTTCTGTTCAAGGTGTCATTGATCAAGGGAAAAACTTACCGCCTTATAATCCAACTAAAGCTACAAAAGATACACTAGATGCTTATAAGGATTTCTTGAATAAATATAGTCAATTAACTAAAGAGGAACAGGAAGCTGTTGCAGAATCACTTGATATTAACAAAATTAAATCGGATGCAAAACGATTAGAAGCTCAATTAAAAGCACAAGGTAAATTACCTCAGACAGATGGTGCCGATCAAACAGCCCTAATGCTGATTGGAGTAGCACTTATTCTTGGTGCATTATACTTCTTACGTCGCCGCAACGCTGAAGTTAAATAATTACTTAAAAGAAGAAGCCCCTAAGACTCTTAAATCTTAGGGGCTTCACCTATTTCTAAAATGCTTCTGATAGCTTTTCAGGTGCTTTATCAAATGGATATTGTTGAACAAAATCAGCTTGTATGGCAAGACGCTTTGATCCATTATCAGCACATGTAATGAGTGTTAAAACAGTTTTATTTGGAATATCATCGATTACATAAATATCTGTTGCCGCAATGACTTTCTTAGAAGCTAAATGATATTCATAAATATTGGTTAAATCCGTTACATAGACTGTATCTCCTATACTTGCTTTATATAGAGGACTAAATAAGATATCCTTTTCTTCAAAATAATGTCCTGCTAAGGCGTAATTTCCCTGCCCGAGGCTTTGATTTGGCTTCATGGTACCTGCCCCTACGGCAAGTGCAGCATTTCCAACACCTTTGACAATCGGAAGTTGCATGTCAACACTTGGTATGGCGATACTACCAATTATGGGCATTTTATTGGCCTTTGTTTGAGCCTTTAATACCTCAGCTATGGACAGCGATTGTACATCCTCAAATACATAATCTGCATTAACCTGATTATTCTTTTCAATCTCTTCTACACTGATTTCAGTAGTATTTAATTGATGGCTTAAATGGGCAATGATCGCATTTTGAATGGGGCTGATAAATACAAGTATTAGGCCAAGGACGAGCATAGTGATGAGCAATATTATCTTCAGTTTATTCATGTCGTAGATCACATCCTTGTTTTTGAAATAGAAGGTTTTATTCCAGCAAAAGATGGTTAACTTATGACCATTTCAAAAAAATGGATAGAGCGTTAAGATGCTTGCTCTATCCAACTTACTATTATTTGTCGCTAAAACGAACGCCTGCAACGCCGTAATGGTTTTTAGACATTTCTTCAATAAAAACTGTTACATTTTCTGCAGGTGCATTAACTGTGCGAGATACTGCTTCTGTTACTTCTTTTACAAGAGCACGTTTTTGTTCCTCTGTACGACCTTCAAGCATTTTCACTGTTACGTATGGCATAATATTGCCTCCTTTATAGAATAATGTTGTATAGTTAGTTTATAAGAAAGTATAAACTTCTTACTTGCGTTGAGGCATATACGCAATGGCGAAAATAGTGATTGTTTCGATAAAATATGCGTTGATATGCTTTCCTTTATAATAGCAGAATGGAGGATATTTAAGTATGACAAATGAAGAAAAACCAAAACAAAAAATGGGTTTTACCATTATAAAAAACGATCCAACAGATGGACATAAAGGGTTTGGTATCGGTTCACTTTCATTAGAGAATGTATCGCCTGTAATAGTGGACGTAGAAGAGGGGACGGCTTCTGTTGAAATTGGTGCCATGCATGCAAGAAGTGACGTAGAGCGTGGTATTAAATTTACAATGGACCGTGCTGATTCAGAGGGCGGGAAACCGTATTGGCTCGTGTGGGTGACGATAGACCATAAAGAAAATGGGCCATATTATGCAGGAGTTACAGCCTGTGAGATGGTTGTAAATCGTGAAAAACGACGTGGCTATAAAATTCTAGCTGATCATGTAAATAAAATGGATAAATCCATGAAACGTCATATTATTGTAGAGCATATGGATGCACCGTCTAAAAAAGTGTTAGCTTCTTTCCTTAAACAACTTAATCCAGAATTGTGGGAACGTAGTGAGGAGCAATTGCGTCAAGACTTATTTGTCGAATAGACTTGTAATGATTGAACAATCTGTGACATTTTGCAATCGCTTTCGATATTAGGTTGAAAGTGTGTTTGAAACAAAGTACACTTGATGCAGAGCTTACATTTTAGTAAGCTAGGACACTTGGTATCGCGAATGTGATGAGCGCTATGCGGCATTTGAACAACCCAAACCCAAGCCAAATGCCCCATGATGCTCATACTTCGCGGACCATAAAAAAAGAAAAGCTTTCTGTTCCCACGGACACGTCTCCGGGGAAGAGAAAGCTTTTCTTATTTTTAGTATATCAGTTACTTTGTCGAGAGCCTTCATAGCTAAAAACGTATTAGGATTAAAAAGGTTTCCGAAATTATCTTGTTTTTAGTCCTTAAATATAGAGAATGGTAGCATATTCCAAAATTCTCCCCATGTATTACTGTCGAGAATATCGAAGTTTGTACATTTTTCAGTAGGTACATCCTTCGACTCTACATAGACTAGACGTTGTTTAGGACAAGCGTCAGTCGCTAATTTACCTGTTTCAATATCAATGACAACGCCCTCTACACCTTTAGGTTTTTTGAAATCCTCATTTTTTGTACCTTTGTTGACAGTTTCCATAAAGTCAATCCAGATTTGCTTTGTTGCAGCAGTATCTTCCTTCGTGGTAAGGTTTTTACCCTGATCATAGCCATTCCATACACCAGCAGTTAGTTTTGGAGTAAAACCAATTAACCATTGATCACTATTCGTAGAACCTGATTTAGCAGCATATGTGTGTGTCATACGTGAACGAATACTGATTCCTGTAGCGGGTGAATAGTCACTGAAAACAGGATCAAAAATACCTGTCATCATTTCTGTTAAGATGTATGCATTTTCTTTAGAAATGGCTGTTTCAGCTTTGCTTGCTACATCTTTGTTTTCATAAATAACATCTCCATGTGCATTTTTAATGGATACAATGGTTGTTGGTGTTGTTTGCTGTCCTTGCGACGCCAAAATATTATATGCATTTGTCATTTCGTATAATGTCGTTTCAATCGTTCCTAGTGCAATGGATAAATTATCCTTCGCACCAATTCCTACATTAAAACGGTTTGCCATATCATGAAACTCTTTGAAGCCAATGTCCTCTAAGGTTTTTACTGCGTAAATATTATCTGAGATAGCAATAGCTTGTGCCATCGTCATATCATGATCTGCAAATTGACCGTTGACGTTTTTAGGTGCATAAGTGCCACGCCCATTATCATACGTAAAAGTTGTTTCACCAACATCTAAAAAAGTTAGTGGCGTGTAACCATTTTCTAGCGCCGCTGCATATAAGATCGGCTTAATAGTAGAGCCTGGTTGACGTTTGGCTTGTGTAACTCGGTTAAATGAGCTTACTGAATAATCACGACCACCGACTAGTGCAGTGACAGCTCCTGTTTTAGATTCCATACTTACAAACGCAGATTGCAGATCATTGGCAGGCATATTTTTGGCTACTGCTTCTTCAGCTGCTTTTTGATGCTCCAGATTAAGCGTTGTTTGAATTGTCCAGCCACCTTCACTAATATCAAGGTTTTTTGATTTTAAGATTTCACTGGCTTCTTGCCAAGCCACATCCAGGAAATAAGGGGCAACAGATTTGGTTGCAACCCAGCTATCATTTTTTAAGACGAGCTGTTCATTTTCAGCACGCGTTTTTTCTTCTTGTGTAATGGCACCTTGGTCTGCCATAAGTTTTAAAATAACTTGTTGACGATTGGTAGCCTTATCTAAATTGGCAATTGGTGAGTAAATACTTGGTCCTTTTGGTACGCCTGTTAGCATTGCTGCTTCAGCAAGCGTTAAATCACTGGCAGATTTTCCGAAATAAAAACGACTTGCAGCTTCTACTCCATACATGCCATGACCGTAATATACCGTATTCAAATAGCCCTCTAGTATTTCGTCCTTGTCATAAAAAACTTCTAATCTATAAGCATACAGGGCTTCGTTTAATTTACGTGTCCAAGACTTTTCATGGGAAAGATAAAGGTTACGAGCATATTGTTGCGTAATGGTACTAGCTCCTTGAACCTTACCACCAGCCTTAATGTCCACTAAAATGGCACCAGCAATACGTGAATAGTCGAAACCGCCATGTTGATAGAAATCTTTATCTTCAACAGCAACAACTGCTTCCTTTAAATAAGGTGACATCTCATCGAGGCCGACCCAATATCGTCGTTGATTTGTAAAGTGATCCCCAATTTGGTTCTCATTTTCATCTAAGAAAATAGAAGCCTTTGGTACGGTTAAAGGCGGTGCACCAGCCACTTGAACATAGATGCGGAGTGCGACAAACGCTACGACAATTGCAGATGTAAAGGCCACGAATAACGTAAGGCTTTTGCGTGTGCGCTTTACACGTTGTTGCTTTCGATGATAGCTTTTTCGTTTCATCCGACTTCACCTCGTTTTCTCACAACTTCGAACTTAGCTTTAGTATGTGTTCGAACATTCATCTTTAATCGAAATTCTAACTAAAAACTATTGCACTTTATTCAAAAACATCTATACTTTTTTTGTACTACTTGAAATGCTGGCATTCGACAAAAAAATTGCACCTTGTAGATTTTAATCGAAATTTGCTAGACGTTCCAATAATGTATACGAGGATAAAAGGATACAGGTTTCATTACAATCCTGTAAGCAATAATAGAAGAAGACGAAAATTGATGATTAATTATATGGAGGGCTAGCAATGAGATTTGATGAAGCTTATTCAGGAAATGTTTTTATAAAAAGTCATCCTACATATGACGACGCACAGGCAGTAATTTATGGTATGCCAATGGATTGGACAGTAAGTTACCGTCCAGGATCACGTTTCGGTCCACAGCGTATCCGTGAGGTATCCATTGGTCTTGAAGAGTACAGTCCATATCTAGATCGTGAGCTTGAGGAAGTAAAGTACTTTGATGCAGGGGATATTCCACTACCATTCGGTAATGCACAGCGTTCTTTAGATGAAATTGAGAAATTTATAGAGAAATTATTAGCAGATGGCAAGATTCCTGTCGGCATGGGTGGCGAGCATCTAGTGTCTTGGCCAGTAATGAAGGCTGTATCAGCTAAATATGATGATCTTGCTATTATTCACTTTGATGCACATACGGATTTACGTGTGGAATATGAGGGAGAGCCACTTTCGCACTCTACACCAATCCGTAAAATTGCGGAACATATAGGACCTAAAAATGTCTATTCATTTGGAATTCGTTCAGGTATGAAAGAGGAATTTGAATGGGCAAAGGAAAACGGCATGCACATTTCAAAATTTGAAGTGCTTGAACCGTTAAAAGAGGTCCTACCAACACTAGCTGGACGCAATGTGTATGTAACAATTGATATCGATGTTTTAGATCCAGCACACGCACCAGGCACTGGTACAGTAGACTGTGGTGGTATTACTTCGAAAGAATTACTCGCTTCCATCCATGCTATTGCAGCAAGTGGTGTAAATGTAGTAGGTTTCGACCTAGTTGAAGTAGCACCGATCTACGATTCTTCAGAAATGACAGCAAACACAGCATCAAAATTATTACGGGAAATGATTTTAGGCTGGGTAAAATAAATAAGATTGGTTGAATGGGGTTTAGCTATGAGCTAGCCCCATTTTATATTTTTGAAATGAAGAATGAGCCTTAGCATAAAATTGAAACTTATTTTACTTTGTAGCGTAGATAAGTTAGGTAAAATGTATGTTTCTTCAATTTTAATAAAGGGAGGAGGAGTATTATGATTTGGTCACTTCTCATGAATGATTTATTCATTTTTTTCAGTACAATGGAATACTTTTGGCTATTAGCATCTTTGGTTTTAACTGTATTAAGTGTTCATTTGCATCTGTATCTCGTCAATAAAATAACCGTTCAAGATGTGAAAGACGAGGAGTTTGAAGTTGACTATACTATCACGAATACTTGGACTCCACCTATGCTAACGTGGTTTGTTCTGTGTATTAGAATGTCCGAAGACAATGAGGAAGAAAGTGTATCTCCTAGTTTGATTTAAAATTTAAAACTAGGAGGACAACCATTGTTAACATTTTTAGCACAACCTATTATTACCCTCATTCATTTCATCCATTCTTTTACAGGTAGCTACGCACTTAGTGTCATTGGTATTACGATTGCAGTCAGATTAATTCTTATGCCGTTATTTATTCGATCGGCAAAACACCAAAAGCACTCAAAAGAATTAATGACTACCATTAAGCCTGAATTAGATGCGCTTACAGATAAATATAAGAATAGTCAAAGCGAATCTGAAAAAAGAATGGTACAGCAACAAATCCAAGAGCTAACTTCAGATTCATTGAAAAGCTCTTTACTAGGTTGTTTACCAATCATTATTCAATTACCGATATTATTTTCACTGTACTACGCGATTAAGCTAGATTCAGTGATTGCCAGTGAAAATTTCCTTTGGATGAATTTAGGGACGATTGATATTGGGGTTTCGATGATTGCTTGTTTGATTTATTTCATTCAAAGTTGTATAGCCCTAGAGAAAAGTCAACCATTAAATATGAAGATAATGGTATTTATTAATCCTCTCATGATCCTCATTTTTAGTCTGTTCAATCCAGCGATTATCCCGATCTATTGGACTGTTAGTGCTTTATTGTTAATAGTTCAACAATTGATTATAAAAAAATGGTATAGATAAAATGAAATTCTCTCTTTCCGTTATTGGAAGGAGAGGGTTTTTATTTTCTCGAATAAACTTGTTGAGGGAGCTTTACATCACTTCTATCTTGAAAAACCATAAGTATTCATCCTATAATAAAAAGGTTATAGTAAAAGACTAAAAAGGGGCATCCGTTATGGCGAACGAAGTAAGATCGCATGTGAACATAAAGCTCATTTCTACCATTCGTCCAAGTGATGGGGAGTCCGAAAGTTATGAAATGTGGCTCAAAGGGCAGCTACTTGAAAAGGCAGGAAGCTTGTATTTGAAATATGATGAGGTGCAGGAGGATAAAATCGTTCGCACAACGATGAAGTTAGGTCATGAGAAGGCACTAATTATGCGTGCTGGAGCGGTTAATATGCGATTACCGCTGAACATAATCGAACAACAAAAAGGGCATTATGAAAGTGAGTTCGGTTCTATGCCCCTCGTGATTGATACGAAAAATATGACGTTTACAAAACTGGCAACAAGCGGAGATTTCCATGTACAGTACGATTTACTAATGGGTGGGCAATCCGTTGGCAACTATACATTAGATATTACATTTACGGAGGTACAATGATGAACGCAGTAGAACAAGTACAACAGGCTATTAAAGCAGCGATCGTGCAGGCTGTTGAAAAAGCTGGTCTAGTTGAGGCTGGCACAGAATTATCGATTCACCTAGAAACACCAAAGGATAAAGCAAATGGTGACTATGCAACAAACATTGCGATGCAATTAACGAAGTTAGCTAAAAAGCCACCACGTGCTATCGCCGAAGCTATTTTAGAAAATCTTGATCCATCAGGCACTGATATTGAAAAGATTGATATTGCTGGCCCAGGCTTCATGAATATCACAGTGCGTAAAGATTTCCTAACAGAGGTAGTGACACAGGTGCTTGAGCAAGGTACGGACTATGGCCGCTCAAATGCAGGTGCTGGGGAAAAGATTCAAGTGGAGTTCGTTTCAGCAAATCCTACTGGAGATCTTCACCTAGGTCATGCTCGTGGCGCTTCTGTTGGTGATTCCTTATGTAATGTGTTGGATATGGCTGGTTACAGTGTCTCTCGTGAATATTATATTAATGATGCAGGTAATCAAATTAATAACTTAGCTTATTCATTAGAAGCTCGTTATAAACAAGCATTAGGAATGGAAGCTGAAATGCCAGAAGACGGCTATCATGGGCAAGATATTATTGATATTGCGGGTAAATTAGCAAAAGAGCATGGGGATGCAATTTTAGCAAAATCAGATGATGAGCGTTTTGCCTTCTTCCGTCAGCACGGTTTAGCTTTAGAATTAGATAAATTAAAAACAGACCTAGCAAACTTCCGTGTAAATTTTGATGTCTGGTATTCTGAAACGTCTCTATATGAAAACGGGAAAATCGAAGTAGCTTTAGATAAATTAAAAGCTAATGGACATGTGTTTGAAGAGGATGGTGCTACTTGGTTCCGCTCTACAACATTTGGTGATGATAAAGATCGTGTGCTAATTAAAAATGATGGGTCATTCACGTATTTAACACCAGATATTGCTTATCACGAAGACAAAATTGTCCGTGGCTTCGATAAATTAATCAATATTTGGGGAGCTGATCATCACGGATATATTCCACGTATGAAAGCAGCGATTCAAGCACTTGGTTATGATCGAGATACGTTAGAAGTGGAAGTTATTCAAATGGTTCAGCTTTATAAAAACGGTGAAAAATTCAAGATGTCTAAGCGTACAGGGAATGCAGTAACTATGCGTGAGCTTGTAGAAGAGGTTGGTCTTGACGCAGTTCGTTACTTCTTTGTAAAAACAGCTGGCGATTCTCATATGGACTTTGATCTTGACCTTGCAGTATCACAATCTAATGAAAACCCTGTGTACTATGCACAATATGCGCATGCACGTATTTCATCTATTTTACGTTCAGCAAATGAACAAGGCTTTGCTGCTACAACAGAACATCTCAATTTATTAACAGCAGAAAAGGAAATTGATTTACTGAAAAAGATTGGTGATTTCCCGAAAGTGGTAGCGGAAGCAGCGAAACACCGCACACCGCACCGTATCGCAAACTATATTCAAGAAACAGCAGCTGCATTCCACAGCTTCTATAATGCAGAAAAAGTATTAGATGCTTCAAATAAAGAGTTAACAGAGGCTCGTTTAGCATTAATTACGGCTGTCCGCACAACAATTGCGAACGCATTACGTTTAATCGGCGTATCTGCACCTGAAAAAATGTAATTAAACTTTAGGCTCCTAACATGAAAAGTGTTAGGGGCTTTTTTTAATGGATAGAAGGCTGAATATGAGAGATAAAGTTCCGAATGTGTTGGATAGAAAGACAAAAGAAACGGATAAACCGTGGGAAATTAGCTGTCCCAAACTTTATTTTTCTGTTAATTCCAAAAATTTTGTTGAAGTTTACGTTAACGTCAATGGTATACTGTTGCCAATTAGGAAAGGGGAGATGGTTTTGAAGACGATTCAGGAGGTAGCAAAGGAGTTTAATGTGTCTACGCGGACAATACGTTATTATGAGGAACTTGGGCTTCTTTGCCCCCATCGTTCATCTACCAACCAACGAACCTTTTCCAAAAAAGAATTGGCGAAACTCAAGCTTATTTTCAGAGGCAAGCGGTACGGATTTTCTTTAGAGGAAATCAAAGAGATGGTTTTACTATTTGATTTTGATCGCTCAGGAATTCAGCAATTAGAGCGAACGGTTGAATACGGGGAACAAAAAATTCAAGAGATTGACAGTAAAATAGCTGAGCTGACGCAGATGAAGCATGAGTTACAACAAATGCATGGCATGTTTAGCGAAAAATTAGCGACTTTAAAGGGAGAGATGCAAGATGAATAGTTCCAATTTATTAGCACGTAATGCCCGTAAGTATCCGAAAAATGAAGCCGTTATTTGTCATGGCAGAAGAGTAACCTACCAAGATTTAGATAAGCAGGTGACATGTTTTAGTCATGCTTTACTAGAGCAGGGAGTAAAGCAGGGGGATAAGGTTTTAATTTTTATGCCAAACGTTTTAGAGTTTGTTGTCAGTTACTTTGCTATTCAGCGTATTGGAGCGATCGTTGTGCCAGTCAATGCGAAGTTTACATTGCAAGAAGTAGAGTACGTGGCGCAGCATGCCGAGGCGAAGGCAATTGTCGTACATGAGGCTATTTTTGCAGCAGTTGAACAGCTAGCCGGTATTCCGTTAAAAATTAAAACAGGTCAAGAAAAAGTGGGATGGCATCAGTATGAATCAATGCTTCAAAATGCTAGTACACAAACAATTGATTGTCAGTTACAAGAGGATGACCCTTCCACGATTTTATATACATCTGGCACGACAGGAAAACCAAAGGGTGTGTTATTTAGCTACCGTAATATTTTAACAGTGGCGCAAATGATAGCTGTTGAAATGGAGGTAAAGCCTGAGAGCCGTATTTTGCTTATGATGCCATTAACACACTCTGCACCATTACATTTATTTTTAATGGCGGGTGTATTGGTAGGCTCAACAAATGTATTAACACCAACTTTTACACCCGATTTATTCATTGATTCCATTGAAAAGGAGAAAACAACACATTTCTTTGGTGCACCTGTTGCTTATTTATTAACGGCACAACTGCCAAGGCTACATTCGGCAGATTTGTCTTCTATGAAATGGTGGGTCTATGGTGGGGCACCGTTATCTCAAAGTGAGGTTCGGTTCATTCAGCAGGCATTCCGCACAAATAATTTGACTTGTGTATATGGATTAACAGAGGCAGGTCCAAGTGGCTCATTATTATTTGGCAAGGAGCATGAAGCAAAGGCAGGAAGTATTGGTCAGCGGGCGCCACTTGGTACAGAGTTGCGTATTGTGAATGACAGTGGAGAAGATGTAAATGTAGGCGAAGTGGGGGAAATTGTCTTGTTGGGTGAGGGCAACATGCTTGGCTACTATAAGGATGAAGTAGCTACTAATGAAGCCTTTATTGATGGTTGGTTAAAAACCGGAGATCTAGCTCGCAAGGATGAAGATGGTTTTATTTGGATCGTAGATCGTAAAAAGGATGTCATTATTTCGGGAGGTGTCAACATTTATCCGAAAGAAATTGAAGATTGTTTATTGAGCTTTGAAGGTATATTCGAGGTTGCGGTAATTGGTGTACCACATCCGCAATGGGGGGAAACTGTAAAGGCGGTGTATTCTGCTAAACAAGACATCCATGAGGAAGCTTTGAAAGCTTATTTAGAGGAGCATCTTGCAAAGTTTAAAATACCACGTATTTTTGAAAAAGTAGAAGCGCTACCACGCAATGCATCAGGCAAAATATTAAAACAAAATTTAAAGGGGCAAGAGGTGAGATAGCATGAAAGTATTACAACAAGAAGCAATGCGTACTACGAACTTTTTTACTGAAGATGACACGCTTCAAAAAATAGTGGAAATGATGTTAGATAAAGAGTTTTTATCCTATGCCCAACGAGAGTTAACAGATTTTGGTGAGCTATGTGCAGGTGATATTGATGCGAGGGCAAAGCATACAGATCGACAGGGTGAGCCTCGCCTTCAAAGATATGATGCCTATGGTGAAGAGATATCAGAGGTTTGGGTTAATGATGGCTATAAAAAAACGATTGAAGAGACATATAATACTGGGATTGTAGGTTATGTACACAAGCATATTCCGCAGCTAGGACACAAGGGGAATTATGTTTATAGCTTTGCACAAGGTTATTTGCTATCACATGCAGAGCCCGGTTTTTATTGTCCGGTAACATTGACAATGGCAACTGCCTATCTATTAGATCATTATGCAGATGAAGAGGTAAAGCAGCGTTTTTTACCACATGTGTGTGCAACAGGTGACACAGATTTATATGAAGGTGCGACCTTTTTAACAGAACGTCAAGGGGGCTCTGACGTAGGTGCAAATGTGCTGGAGGCGAGGAAGGATGGCACTGCTTATCGTCTATATGGTGAAAAATATTTTGCATCCAATGCGGGCATGTGTGGTGTAGCGATGGTATTGGCACGACTAGAAGGTGCGCCAGCAGGTTCCAAAGGCTTAACATTGTTTGCAGTTCCTTGGCGCAAAGAAGATGGAACAACAAATCATCTACGTATTCGCCGACTGAAAGATAAGCTAGGCGTTCGGGCAGTTCCCTCTGGTGAGGTAGAATTTGATGGTGCACTTGCCTATGTTGTAGGGGAGCAAAATAAAGGAATTTATTATATGCTAGAAGCACTAAATCTCTCTAGAATTTGTAATGCAGTCGCTTCAATTGGTATTATGCGTCGCGGCTTCTTAGAGGCAAAACATTATGTAAGCAATCGACATGCATTTGGCAAGCCCTTAACACAGTACCCTATGATTCAGGATACTTTAGGGAAATTTGCAGCTAAGTTGCACGTGGAAGTAGCGACAGTTTTTGACCTTATCCAATTATACGATAAAGTGACAAGTGGACAGGGAACTCAGCAAGATCTTATTATGAATCGTTTATATATTGCCATTATGAAAAAGGAAACAGCAGAGCAAGCTGTTCATTATGCTAGTGAGGCAATTGAATTACACGGAGGTAATGGCTATATAGAAGACTTTGTAACGCCCCGCTTATTAAGAGACGCCCAAGTGTTAACGGTGTGGGAGGGTACGGCTAATATTTTGGCCTTAGAACTCATTCGTTTAGTAGATAAGTTTCATGCTCATGAACTGTTTGTACAGGAGATGGAGGAACGATTAGACAAATTAGCTGACAGCTCACTAGTACAAATCGTTAAAGAACAATTGGCGAATATGTCTGTGAAACTGCAAATTTTTAGCGCTTTAGACGAGGCAACGAAAACTTTTGAAGCAAAAGGTATGGCGGAAAAAATGGCTCACCTTTATGAAAGTGTCATAGCGGTTGAGTGGGCACATAAATTTGGTGGGAAATATGAAAAACTAGCGGACGTTTATTTAGAACAGACATGGTCATTAAGAGAAATGGGTGCTCAAATGAAAACAGTCCAATACTTTTCTGAAATTGTATAATGGCCGGGGAGTCGTCTTGAATGGAGGCGACTTTTTTCATTTTCATGTATAATGAAATCAACTGAATATTATAAAGGTTCTTTACTTAAGTAAAGTGAAAAGGGAAATCGGTGTAATTCCGATGCGGTCCCGCCACTGTAAGTGTGAGTTTTTTCAAATGATGCCACTGAAGATTTCGGGAAGGCTTGAAAAATCGCAAGTAGCACTAGCCAGGAGACCTGCCTTTATAACGACATGACAACCTACGAGGATAGGGTGGTGGATTTTGTATCAGTTTTTTTGGTGCGATTTTGCCCCCTCATCGATCAAAGATGAGGGGTTTTATTTTGATGTAGAATAAAGCGAAATGTCGCACGGATCAACGAAGGAGGATTCACATGAAGAAATTTTGGAAAATAGGATTATCAGCATTTTTAGCAGTAGGCTTGCTAGCTGCTTGTGGGCAGGAAGCAAAAGATAACAAGCCATCTAACGAGCAGCAAACACAGCAAGAAACAGCACAGGTGGATGAAGCAACATTCCCAATGACGATAACAGATGCCCTTGGTAAGGACATTACCCTTGAAGCACCTCCTGAGAAAATTGTTTCACTTATTCCAAGTAATACTGAAATCCTTTTTGGACTAGGTTTAAATGATGAAATAGTTGGTGTTACGGACAACGACGATTATCCGCCAGAGGCAGCTGAGAAGGATAAGGTTGGCGGTATGGAATACGATATTGAAAAAATTATTGCCTTAAAACCAGATATCGTTTTTTCACACGAATCTAGCATGTCTCTTTCAGAAGAGGCTATTGCACAGCTTGAATCAGCAGGTTTGAAAGTATTTGTTGTAAAAAATGCACAAGACTTTAATGAAACATATACAACAATTGAGCAACTTGGACGTGCTACAGGGAAATTACCAGAGGCAGAAAAAATTGTCGCTAATATGAAGGCAAAAGTAGAAGAAGTTTTGTCTAAAGTCAAGGATGTTGAACCCAAAAAAGTGTTAGTTGAAGCATCAGATGAGCCAGATATTTATACAGCTGGCAATGGTACATTTATGAACGCTATGCTTGAAATGATCAATGCAGAGAATGTAGCTGTAGATGGCGATAATTGGTATAAAATTGATGCAGAACAAATTATCACAAAAAATCCAGATGTCATCGTGGTGACATATCATTATGTACCAGATATTTTAACGAAAATACCAAAACGTGCGGGCTTTGATACGATTAATGCCGTAAAAAATAATGCGATTGTGCAGGTAGATGAAAGTACGACAAGTCGTCAAGGGCCACGTTTAGCTGAAGGTCTAGAAGAATTAGCAAAAGCAATCTATCCTGAGGTATTTAAGTGAAAAAAATAGCACTAGCCTATACATTAACATGTACGCTTCTTCTTATTAGCATCTGGTGTGGCGTAGCGATAGGCTCGGTTCATATTCCATTAGAAGTATTGTGGAATAAGGCGGTTGATGAAACAGCCGCCAATATCTTTTGGAAAATTCGTTTGCCTCGCGTGTTATTAGCGGGACTAGTAGGCGCATCTCTAGCTATTGCTGGAGCAGCTTTCCAAGGTTTATTAAAAAATCCATTAGCAGATCCATATACACTAGGGGTTTCATCAGGGGCTTCTGTTGGTGCTGTTTTAACGATCTTTTTTAGTATTTCTATACCTGTTGTCGGTTTGTATGCGCTGCCAATCTTCAGTATGATTGGTGCTATCATTACGATGGTAGTTGTTATGAGCTTTGCTAGACTCGTAGACCGCTCATTAAAAATGGAAACGTTGATATTAACAGGTGTTATTTTTAGTTCTTTTTTAGGTTCCCTTATTTCATTAATGATTGCCTTATCTGGTGAAGAATTACGTCAGGTAATAGGCTGGCTACTTGGTTCTGTTTCGATGCGTGGTTGGCCATATGTCCAAATGATCATTCCTTTTGTGATTGTTGGTTCAATTATGCTATGGACACAAAGACGAGAATTAAATGTCTTGTTGTATGGTGAAGAGCGAGCAAAACATTTAGGTGTTAATGTAAAGCGCAGTAAATATTTGATATTAGCAGGTGGCTCCATGTTAACTGGAGCGGCTGTAGCGGTTTCTGGCACAATTGGCTTTGTAGGATTAGTGGTGCCGCATATGACAAGGATGATTTGGGGTTCTGATCATCGCCACTTATTACCATTATCTTTTTTCAATGGTGCAACATTACTCATTATTTGCGACTTAGTAGCACGAACAATCATTGTGCCAAGAGAGCTACCAATTGGTGTTATTACGGCATTTATTGGAGCACCTGTTTTCTCCTATATTTTTTATAAGCAGCGAAGAAGCAAGGGGGTACGGGCATGATTGTTGTTGAACATCTATCAGGTGGCTATGAAGATGTACCAATCGTCAGGGACATTAGTTTTACTGTTGAAAAAGGAAAAATTCTTGGCATTCTAGGGCCGAATGGTAGCGGGAAATCCACATTATTAAAAGTAATGAGTGGTATTTTACCAGCTACTGCTGGAACCGTTTCGATTGATGGACAAAATATTCTTTCTTATAATGCTCGTGCTTTGGCGAAAAAAATGGCTGTATTACCACAGCTTCATGCAAATGCTTTCTCGAACAGTGTGAGAGAGGCAGTTTCACTGGGGCGCTACCCGCATCAAACAGGCTTTTTCTCGAGTTGGTCTGCACAAGATGAGAAGGCAGTTCAACATGCAATGCTTCAAACAGGTGTAAAGCGATATGAGCATACACCGATGGAATTTTTATCTGGCGGTGAACAACAAAGAGCTTTTGTTGCACAGGCATTAGCTCAAACAGCTGAAATCTTACTGCTGGATGAACCAACGAATCATCTTGATATTGCACACCAACGTCAAATTTTAGATATGGTTCGGAAGGAAGCCATGGAGTGTGGTTTAACAGTCGTTATGGTACTACACGATATGAATTTAGCCTCACTTTATTGTGATGAATTATTGCTGATGGAAAGCGGACAAATGAGAGCACTTGGTGCACCACATGAAGTATTAATTGCCTCCCAAATTGAAGAAGTTTATCAAGCACGGGTGACTACATATGCTCACCCTGAAATACCAAAACCTCAAATTACAATGATGCCCGCAGCTACAGACTATCAGCAGCGAGCTGTCATCAAAAAAGAGCACTTTACGATAACTGAACAATATATCCAACTTCAATCAGAGCTTCCTCTGAAGACCGTATCTTCTGCAGTTCATAACCCAGGTATTGGCTGGCATAATTGCTTATTAAATCGCTCAGTTCCTGGTGATTATGTCATTAGCGATGTGAAACGAGAAGTTAAAGAATTTTTAAAAAGGGAAAATTTTTCATCTACAAATACTGTTGTTATGCTAACAGCAGTACCAACAGCTCTAGTGGCCATCAATGAATTTTCAGCACCTTTTGGCAGTATAATCGTAGCTGTAACAGCTGGTGTAGGCAATGCAGTTGATGTATCTCGAGTACATGAAAGACAAGATGATCCATATATTGGTACTATTAATACATGGGTTATCGTTAATGGTTGTTTATCGGAAGAGGCATTTTTTCAGGCATTGATGACAGCAACTGAGGCAAAAACAAAGGCGTTGCAATCAGAAAATATTCGTGATGAGCGGAGTGGAACAATTGCAACAGGTACTGCTACAGATAGTCTGTTAATTGCTGCAACTCAAAAAGGAGAAGAAATGCTGTATGGTGGCCCAATTACGGAAGTTGGTAAAATGATTGCAAAGGGTGTCTATGAAACAACAGTTCAGGCGATTAGGAATTATAAAAACCAGTTTTAGGAGATGAGAGAAATGAAGCTTTACACGAAAACAGGCGATACGGGGAAAACAAGTCTTATTGGAGGACGGGTTGATAAAGATAGTTTACGTGTGGAAACATATGGGGCAATTGATGAATTAAATTCCTTTATTGGGAAGGCTGTAAGTGAATTAGATCAAGCGCTTTTCAAGGATATTTTAACAGACCTAGAGACAATTCAGCATGAGTTGTTCGATGCTGGTGGAGACCTTGCTAATGTGATGAAAGAACGTCATTATAAATTAACAGAGCAACCGATTGAAGTACTTGAAGCTCGTATAGATGCTTTATCAGACGAAGCGCCACCTTTACAACGTTTTATTTTACCAGGAGGTGCACCAGCAGCGGCAACTTTACACATTGCACGCACGGTTGCACGTCGAGCAGAGCGTGAAATGGTGACACTTATGAAAGAAGTTGAAGATGTACCAAAGGTTGTACAAAAATATTTAAATCGCTTATCGGATTATTTATTTGCAGCTGCACGTGTTGTAAATGCTCGCTTAAACGTAGCAGATGTTGAATATATTCGCAGTGGGAATGTTTTTAAAAAATAAAGTTTGATTTAAAAAATGTTTTTGTACAAAAAATGAATTTCCAGATGTTAAGCTACGGGGCTGTATAGATTTGTATGCAATTTAGCAGATGTTCAAAAGTCTACTGAATATGCGACATCCCCCTAAGTATAATAGTTAAGGAAAGTAAAAATTGCTACTTTGAAAAATTCAGGGTGGCTTTTTTTCTTGTAAAATGTAAGAATATAAAATTATCAGAAATATTTCCGTTTTATGTTGACTGAATGCTCACTCATTTATTAGAATAGGAATATAATGATAAAGTGAAGTACATTTCTGTTTGAACTAGCAAATTCGTCACAAAGAGAGAAAATTACGACAAACTAAAGGGGGGACCAACCATGAGTCCATTATTAATTGCTAACATTGTCTTAACAGTCGTGGTTGTGCTTTATGCAGTAGGATTGTTCTTCTACCTGTTGAAAACACGCTATAAGTATGTGCAATTGGGGAAAAAGGTTGAGTTTGATGAAAGTGTTAAAGAACGACTTCGTTATATTATGGTCAATGTATTTGGTCAAAATAAGCTATTAAAGGATCCAAAGAGTGGTTTAATACATGTTATGTTTTTCTATGGATTTTTGATGGTACAGTTAGGGGCCATTGATTTAATTTGGAAAGGACTAGCACCAGAGTCACATCTGCCACTAGGCATTTTCTATGGTGTCTTTACATTCTTCCAAGAACTGGTGGTTTTAATGATTTTAGTCGCGGTAGTGTGGGCATTTTACCGCCGCTATGTTGAAAAGCTAGTGCGTCTAAAACGAGGATGGAAAAACGGCCTTGTATTAATTTTCATTGGTGGGTTAATGGTATCTACATTAATCGCTAATGGTATGGGATTAATTTGGCATGGTGAGGGATTAACTTATACGGAGCCAGTTGCTTCAAGTATTGCTGCTATTTTTGGCTTCCTACCTACATCAGTTGCCGCTGGTGTGTTTTATGTAATGTGGTGGGCACACCTTTTAATTCTATTAACATTCCTGGTATACGTACCGCAGTCTAAACATTTCCACTTAATTGTCAGTCCACTTAATGTTTACATGAATCGTTTAGATCGTACGGGTACATTAACACCAATTGATTTTGAGGCCTTGGAAGAAGCTGGAGAAAATGCTGAAAGCGAAGAGGATATGCCTTCTATTGGGGTAGGACGCATACAGGACTTCACACAAAAGCAAATGCTTGATCTATATTCTTGTGTAGAATGCGGACGTTGTACAAACATGTGTCCCGCAACAGGAACAGGAAAAATGCTGTCTCCTATGGATTTAATCGTAAAATTGCGTGACCATTTAACATTTACGGGCGCAGTCGTAACAAAACAAAAACCATGGGTGCCTTATCAATTCTTTGCCAATACAAAGGGTAACCAGCTTGCAATTGCAGCTGGTGCTGAAGGTGCTGTAATTGAGGATATCTACAGCCCATCTTTAATTGGCGATGTCATTACAGAAGAGGAAATTTGGGCTTGTACGACATGTCGTAACTGTGAGGATCAATGCCCTGTAATGAATGAGCATGTTGATAAAATTATTGATCTACGTCGTTATCTAACAATGACTGAAGGGAAAGTAAATCCTGATGCTCAACGTGCAATGACGAATATCGAACGACAAGGTAATCCTTGGGGCTTAAACCGCAAGGAAAAAGAAAATTGGCGTGATCTAGATCCAACAATCCAAATTCCAACTGTAAAAGAGCTGAAAAAATCTGGCGAGGAAATGGAGTATTTATTCTGGGTTGGTTCGATGGGAGCTTTCGACAACCGCTCTCAAAAAATCGCTTTAGCATTCTGTCGTCTATTAAACGAGGCTGGTGTGAAGTTTGCAATCTTAGGTAATAAAGAGAAAAACTCTGGGGATACACCTCGTCGTTTAGGGAATGAATTCTTATTCCAAGAGCTAGCTACAGCAAATATTGATGAGTTTGAGAAAAATGACGTGAAGAAAATTGTAACAATCGATCCTCATGCCTACAATATCTTTAAAAATGAATATCAAGACTTTGGCTGGAAAGGTGAAGTGTATCATCACACTGAGTTATTAAATCAGTTGATTGAGGAAAATCGTCTAGCGCTAAACTATGAGGTTCATGAAACGATTGTTTTCCATGATTCCTGTTATTTAGGCCGCTACAATGATGTGTACGATGCCCCACGTGAGATCCTTCGAGGAATCCCTGGCGTGAAGCTTGTTGAAATGGAACGTAACCGCGAAACAGCGATGTGCTGTGGAGCTGGTGGTGGATTAATGTGGATGGAAGAGCATGTAGGAAATCGCATTAACGTAGCGCGAACAGAACAGGCTCTTGCAACAAATGCATCAGTTATTTCATCAGGCTGTCCTTACTGCCTAACAATGCTAGAGGATGGTACAAAGGCTAAAGAGGTTGAAGACTCTATTGGAACATTTGATGTTGCAGAATTACTAGAACGTTCTGTGTTCGGTGAAAAAGTAAAGGCAGTTAATCCTTCTTCCGAAGAAACAGAAGAAACATACGAAGAAGTGGTAGCGTCTATAGAAAATATTCAACAAGACGAGAATACGGAAGCGAACGCAGAAAAATGATTGCTATTGCAGAAATATTTTAGTTATCTGAAAAATATAAATTGCACAATAAAAAATTGTTTTGTAGAATAAGATTAAATGGGAATGGGAGTTGAGATAGTAAACTCCCATTTTTCCTCGATAGAAGTCGAGCGAGCGTTCAGTCAATAATGCTTTGCATTTCATCGAGAACGTAAAACAAAAGGGGTGTTTTACTTGAATAGAGCTGTAATTTTAGCAGGAGCAAGAACTGCGTTTGGTAAATTTGGAGGTTCATTATCAGCATTACATGCAAGTGATTTAGGTGCGATTGCCATTAAAGGGGCATTAGAGAAGGCAAAGCTTGCACCTGAGCAAGTGGATGAGGTAATTTTAGGTTCTGTTTTACAAGGGGGACAGGGGCAAATTCCTTCTCGACAGGCTGCGCTGAAGGCCAATTTACCAACAGCAGTAAAAACAGAAACAATCAATAAAGTTTGTGCTTCAGGGATGCGTGCGGTGACATTAGCAGATCAATTGATTCGTTTAGGGGACGAAGAAGTGATTATTGCGGGTGGCATGGAATCTATGTCCAATGCACCATATTATCTTCTGAATGGTCGAAATGGTTTGCGTATGGGAGATTCTACAATGGTAGATGGCATGCTATATGACGGCTTAACATGTGCTTTCGATAAAGCAAGACCACATATGGGTAGCTATGGTAATGCAACAGCTAAAGAGTTCTCGCTAAGCCGAGAAGAACAGGACACTTGGTCAGTACGCAGTCATGAACGGGCGTTAGCCGCAATTGAAAAAGGTTACTTTGCTGAAGAAATCGTACCAGTGGAGATTCCTCAACGAAAAGGTGCACCACTTATTGTAGATACAGATGAGGCACCAAGAGCAGGGACGTCTTTGGAAGTACTGGCGAAGCTAAAACCAGCCTTTGACAAGGATGGCACGATTACAGCAGGTAATGCACCTGGGGTTAACGACGGTGCATGTGCACTTGTCGTTATGAGTGAAGAACGTGCAAAACGTGAAGGTAGAGAACCATTGGCAATAATCATTGGTCACGAAGAACTTGCGCTTGAGCCAGAAAACTTCCCGCAAACACCAGGTCTTGTTATTAATAAATTACTGAAAAAGACTAACAAATCATTAGCAGATATTGATTTAATTGAAATCAATGAAGCCTTTGCAGCGGTAGCTTTAGTCAGCAAGCAGTTGGCAGATTTAGATGCAGAAAAAGTGAATGTTAATGGCGGTGCAGTTGCTTTAGGTCATCCGATTGGGGCATCTGGTGCACGTATAATATTAACACTTGCACAGGAATTGAAGCGTCGTGGCGGTGGCATTGGCATTGCCGCAATTTGTTCAGGCGGCGGCCAAGGTGATGCAATTATGATTGAAGTACCAAAAACAGGGGGACTGAACTAATGGGAATTCAAAAGGTAATGGTCATTGGTGCAGGGCAAATGGGCTCTGGTATTGCCCAAGTTTGTGCACAAGCAGGCTTTGATGTGAAATTGAACGATATCAAACAAGAATTTTTCGAGCGTGGATTAGGGGTTATTACGAAAAATTTATCACGTGATGTAGAAAAGGGTCGTAAAACTGAAGATGAGAAGGCTGCTGTTCTAAGTCGAATTAGTATGTCGCTAGATTTACAAGATGCTAGTGATGTAGATATTATCATTGAAGCAGCTGTGGAAAATATGGAAATTAAGCAATCCATCTTTAAGCAACTTGATGGCATTGCGCCAGCACATGCTATTTTAGCTACGAATACATCTTCACTGCCTATTACAGAAATTGCAGCAGTAACAAAGCGTCCAGAGCAAGTAATTGGTATGCATTTTATGAACCCTGTACCAGTTATGAAACTTGTTGAAATCATTCGAGGCTTAGCAACAACAGATGAAGTGTACAAAGCTGTCGAAGAGATGACGGTTAAATTATCGAAAACACCAGTAGAAGTGAATGATTTCCCAGGATTTATTTCAAATCGAATCCTACTACCGATGATTAATGAAGCGATTTATGCACTTTACGAAGGTGTGGCAACAAAAGAAGCAATTGATGATGTGATGAAGCTTGGTATGAATCATCCGATGGGGCCATTAACATTGGCAGACTTCATTGGTTTAGATACTTGTCTTTACATCATGGAAATTTTACATGAGGGTCTGGGAGACAGTAAATATCGCCCTTGCCCACTGCTACGTAAATACGTTGCAGCTGGCTGGTTAGGTAAGAAATCAGGAAGAGGTTTTTACGTTTACGAATAATCCTATGGGGATCGGGTTATTTAGATGTTTCGGGACAACTTAGAGGGGTGACATTATAGATGCATTTGCAATTTACAGATGAGCAAATTATGATGCGCGATATGGTTCGTCAATTTGCTCAGGAAAAAATTCAACCATGGGTGGAGCGAATGGAAGCGGGAGAATTTCCACGTGAGCTTCTACAGCACATGGGTGAACTTGGCTTAATGGGGATTACGACTCCAGAAGACTTAGGTGGCTCTGGTATGGATTTTACATCTTATATTATTGCGATTAATGAACTATCAAAAGTAAGCGCTGTAATGGGTGTTATTTTATCCGTCCATACTTCAGTTGGAACGAATCCAATTATTTACTTTGGGAATGACGAACAAAAGAAACGTTATGTACCAAAGCTTGCAACAGGCGAATATTTAGGCGCATTTTGTTTAACAGAACCAAGTGCAGGCTCAGACGCTGGTTCTTTACAGTCAAAGGCAGTGCGTGATGGCGATGAATATGTGATTAACGGCTCCAAAGTATTTATTACAAATGGTGGAGAAGCTGATGTGTATATTGTATTCGCATCTACTAACCCAGCTGAAAAAACAAAGGGTATCTCAGCATTTATTGTTGAAAAGGGAACACCTGGTTTAATCATCGGAAAAGATGAGCATAAGATGGGCTTACACGGCTCACGTACAGTTCAGCTGACATTCGATAATTGTCGCATTCCAGCCGACAACCTACTTGGGGAAGAGGGAGAAGGCTTTAAAATTGCGATGGCCAATTTAGATGTTGGACGAATCGGCATTGCGGCACAGGCGTTAGGAATTGCTGAGGCGGCACTAGAGGCGTCTACTGCTTATGCTAAAGAACGCATTCAATTTGGTAAGCCGATCGCCGCACAACAAGGTGTTGGCTTTAAGCTTGCGGATATGGCAACGGCTGTTGAATCTGCAAAACTGTTAGTCTATCGTGCAGCCGATTTACGTGCAAAAGGTTTACCATGTGGAGCAGAAGCTTCAATGGCTAAACTTTTCTCATCACGAACAGCGGTACAAACGGCAATAGAGGCTGTTCAAATATTTGGCGGCTACGGCTATACGGAAGATTATCCAGTAGAGCGCTATTTCCGTGATGCAAAGGTGACAGAAATCTATGAAGGTACAAGTGAAATTCAACGACTAGTCATTAGTAAACATTTACTGAAATAAAGCCTGATATTGCGAATGGTACATAGTGATGGGAACCGTTCAAGAGTGAGGGAAAAACGTTTATAAAGGGTGTAGAACTGCTCTGAAATAAGGCAAACACGCTCAATCCAACCTAACAATAATCAGGTAACACAAAACAGAGTCTAACTAAAAAGGGGAAATGGACAATGAACTTTCAGTTAACAGAAGAGCATGAACAATTACGTGAAATGATTCGTGATTTTGCTATAAATGAAGTGGCGCCAACAGCTGCTGAACGTGACGAAAATGAAGAATTTGACCGTGCGATTTTCGACAAAATGGCGGAGCTTGGGCTTACTGGTATTCCATGGCCTGAGGAATATGGTGGTGCAGGATTTGATTACCTTGCATATGTCATAGCTGTTGAGGAACTTTCACGTGTTTGTGCTTCGACTGGTGTAACTTTATCTGCACATACTTCACTGGCAGGTTGGCCACTTTACAAGTTCGGTACAGAAGAACAAAAACAAAAATACCTTCGTCCAATGGCTGAAGGCAAACATATTGGTGCATATGGTTTAACAGAACCTGGCTCTGGCTCTGATGCGGGTGGCATGAAAACTTATGCAAAACGTGATGGCGATGATTATATTTTAAATGGCTCAAAAATCTTTATTACGAACGGTGGAGTAGCAGATACATATATTGTATTTGCAGTAACAGACCCAGAAGCAAAACATGGCACATCCGCATTTATCGTGGAAGCTGGATTTGAAGGTTTCTCTGTAGGGAAGAAAGAAAAGAAATTAGGAATTCGTTCATCTCCAACAACAGAGATTATTTTTGATAACTGTCGTGTTCCAAAGGAAAATCTATTAGGGGCTGAAGGGGAAGGCTTTAAGATTGCCATGACGACACTAGATGGTGGACGTAATGGTATTGCGGCTCAAGCAGTAGGAATTGCACAAGGAGCACTCGATGCAGCAGTTGACTATGCCAAAGAACGTGTGCAATTTGGTAAACCGATCACTGCAAATCAAGGCATTTCCTTTAAATTAGCCGATATGGCAACTCAAATTGAGGCTTCTCGACTTCTTACATACCAAGCGGCATGGTTAGAATCTAATAACCTACCATATGGTAAGGCATCTGCAATGGCGAAATTAATGGCTGGCGATACAGCAATGAGTGTAACGACAGAGGCGGTTCAAGTTTTTGGTGGCTATGGTTATACAAAAGATTACCCTGTAGAGCGCTTTATGCGTGATGCTAAAATTACACAAATTTACGAAGGTACGCAGGAGATTCAACGTCTTGTTATCTCGCGTATGCTAACGAAATAATTGATGACTGATAAAGATAAAAGGCCCCAAGTACAGTCAACCGTAAAAGATGAAAATCTAATCGCCATTCGTCGTGAACAAATGATTCAAGGAGCTATTAAGCTATTTAAAGAAAAAGGCTTTCACCGTGCCACGACGAGAGAAATTGCAAAAGCTGCTGGCTTTAGTATCGGTACTTTGTATGAATACATCCGAACGAAGGAAGATGTTCTATACCTTGTTTGTGACAGTATCTATCACCATGCAATGGAGCGTCTTTCAAGTTATGAGATTAAAGCAGGAACTATTGATGAGTTAAAAGAAATGATTCGGGAATACTTCCTGCAAATCGATAGTATGGTTGATGAGCTAACAATCATGTATCAAGAAACAAAATCATTGTCAAAAGAAGCACAACGCTATGTTTTTAGTAAAGAGTTTGAAATGGTTGCCACATTTGAACGCTTGTTACAGCGATGTGTCCAGTCTGGCGAACTAACTATGACAGAGAAGCAAATCCATTTAGCAGCCAATAACTTAGTTGTTTCAGGACAAAGCTGGGCGTTTCGCAAATGGGCTTTACATCGTCAGCATTCAATAGACGAATTCATTGACATGCAAATCACCTTGTTCATTTCAGGCATAAAGGGGTTTTAATATTTGTAAGGGGTTTGTCGGCAATTGCATATAGCGATATTGCAATGCCGGCTTTTTTTATTCAATAAGGGGAGAAAGTGGGGATTTCATATGACAAAGGTAGAAGTATATCGTCCAAAAAATCACGTACGTTTTGTGACAGCATCGAGTCTTTTTGATGGACATGATGCTTCAGTCAATATTATGCGACGCATTTTACAATCGAGCGGTGTAGAAGTAATCCATTTAGGTCATAATCGTTCTGTTGAAGAAGTCGTGAATGCTGCGATACAAGAAGATGCACAAGGGATTGCGGTTTCTTCTTATCAAGGCGGACATATGGAATACTTTAAATATATGTATGATTTACTGCGTGAAAAAGGAGCACCACATATTAAAATTTATGGCGGTGGTGGAGGAGTTATTTTACCTCGTGAAATTAAAGAGCTTCATACGTATGGCATTGCAGGGATATTCTCACCAGAGGATGGCCGTGTTTTAGGGCTACAGGGAATGATTAATGAACAAATTAAAGGTACAGATTTTCCTACTGCAACAGGTAATTATTTAGAGAAATTAAAGTCTTTAACGACAGAGACGCCTGAAATTTTAGCCAATCTAATAACAGCAGCTGAGTCAAATGACGATGAAGCTACGAAAGAAATGCTAGCAGAGGCAAGAAAGCTTTCAAAAGGTACGCCAGTAATGGGGATTACGGGAACAGGTGGTGCAGGGAAATCATCCTTAACGGATGAACTGATTCGCCGCTTCCTAAAAGAATTCCCAGATAAACGTGTAGCCATTCTATCAGTCGATCCAACAAAGCAAAAAACGGGTGGAGCATTGCTTGGGGATCGTATTCGCATGAACGCTATTTTTAATAACCGTGTTTATATGCGTAGTTTAGCAACACGTGGCTCACGTACAGAATTATCTGCATCAATTGGTGATGTGCTAGATGTAGTACGTGTAGCAGGTTATGACTTAATCATCGTAGAAACAAGTGGAATCGGTCAAGGTGATGCCGAAATTACTAAATACACGGATCTATCTATGTATGTCATGACAAGCGAATTCGGTGCACCTACACAACTTGAGAAAATTGATATGATTGACTTTGCAGATGTTATTGCGATCAATAAATTTGAGCGAAAAGGCTCAGAGGACGCCCTTCGACAAGTACAAAAACAATATCAACGTTCCCGCGAGCTTTGGGATGAATCACTTGATAACATGCCAGTCTACGGTACAATAGCTAGCCAATTTAATGATAAAGGCACAAATGCGTTATTCGCCGCCCTCGTTAAAATAATTAACGAAAAAACAGGTTTTAATTGGGAAACAAGCTATGAGCAATTTGCGAAAACGCAAAAGCAAGATGTTATCATTCCAAACGATCGCCGTTATTATTTACGTGAGATTACGGACACTGTCCGTGGCTATCATAAAAAAACTGAGCAGCAGGTGGCATTTGCTCGTCGACTATTCCAATTAGAAGGTGCTATTGCAGCTGTCCAAGAAAAAGCTCCAGATGATGTGCTTGTGGCATCGCTTACTTCTTTAGCAGAAGGTGTTAGAGATGAATTAACAGCAGAATCCAAGCGTATATTGGATAATTGGCAGGCATTAAAAGAAGCGTATGCTGGCGATGAGTTTGTGACTAAAGTTCGCGATAAAGAAATTCGTACCATCTTAAAAACAACTAGTCTTTCTGGCACGAAAATTTCAAAAGTAGCATTACCGAAGTTTGAAGACTATGGGGAAATCTTGCGTTGGGTTTATAAAGAAAATGTTCCTGGCGAATTCCCATATACGGCGGGTGTATTCCAATTCAAACGTGAGGGTGAAGATCCGAAGCGTCAATTTGCTGGCGAGGGAACACCAGAACGTACAAATAAACGATTCCATTATTTATCAAAAGATGATGATGCAAAACGTTTATCTACAGCTTTTGATTCTGTAACCTTGTATGGGGAAGACCCAGATTACCGTCCAGATATTTACGGTAAGGTTGGAGAATCAGGTGTATCGATCTGTACACTAGAAGATATGAAAAAACTTTACGCAGGCTTTGATTTATGTGCACCGTCTACATCTGTATCAATGACTATTAATGGACCAGCACCTATTATTTTAGCAATGTTTATGAATACAGCAATCGATCAACAAGTTCAATTACGTGAGCAAGAGCTAGGACGAACTTTGACAGTTGAAGAGTTTACCGAGACACGTGAAAAAACATTGCAAGTCGTACGTGGAACAGTACAAGCTGATATTTTAAAAGAAGATCAGGGCCAGAATACATGCATTTTCTCAACAGAGTTTGCTTTGCGTATGATGGGCGATATTCAGCAATACTTTATAGACCATAAAGTACGTAACTATTATTCTGTTTCCATTTCTGGTTATCATATTGCGGAAGCTGGAGCAAACCCAATTTCCCAATTAGCCTTCACCTTAGCTAATGGCTTTACGTATGTAGAGTATTATTTAAGTCGTGGCATGAATATCAATGACTTTGCACCAAATTTATCATTCTTCTTCTCAAATGGACTAGATCCAGAGTATACAGTAATCGGCCGTGTGGCACGACGTATTTGGGCTATTGTAATGCGTGATAAATACGGTGCTAATGAGCGCGCTCAAAAGCTAAAGTATCACATTCAAACGTCTGGGCGTAGTTTACACGCACAAGAGATTGATTTTAATGATATTCGTACAACATTACAGGCTTTAATGGCATTACAAGATAACTGTAATTCATTGCATACAAACGCCTACGATGAGGCCATTACTACACCTACGGAGGAATCTGTAAGACGTGCTATGGCAATTCAAATGATTATTACAAAAGAGCATGGTTTAGCAAAAAATGAAAACCCACTACAAGGCGCGTTTATTGTTGAAGAATTAACAGATCTTGTGGAAGAAGCGGTTCTTGAAGAGTTTGATCGTATTAATGATCGTGGCGGTGTGTTAGGTGCTATGGAAACACAATACCAACGTGGTAAAATTCAAGAAGAATCTATGTACTACGAAATGTTAAAACATTCAGGGGAGTTACCAATCATTGGTGTTAATACTTACTTGAACCCAAATCCACCTTCAGATGCTGATATAGATAATATGGAAATCGCACGTGCATCGACAGAAGAAAAAGAGACACAAATTCGTAATTTACAAGCTTTTTGGAAAGCCCATGAAGAGGAAAGTGAAGCTGCGATTGCACGTCTACAAGAAGTGGCTGTCAATAATGGTAATATTTTTGCTGAGCTGATGGAGTCAGTAAAAGTAGCAAGTTTAGGACAAATTACAAAAGCTTTATATGAAGTTGGCGGACAATATCGTCGTAATATGTAAGCAAGGTTGATCAAAACTTCTTGTTTTCTATTCAAGTATCATGCTTCTCTAATTTCTAGTGTCTAGTCTTAAGATTAGGCACTTCTTTTTATTTTCGTTATAATAGAAATGTAAAAAAAGGGGAGGCGCAGTAGAGGATGAAATCAGCTATTCACTACATAATTATATTAGCTTTAGTATTGGGAGCCTTTTTCCTGTATAATAAGCAAATTGGCGCTATTCCTTTACTACTATTATCTGTCTATTTGTTTTATCTTGGAATAAAAAAAATGCGTAATATAAAAAACAGTAATTGAAGCTAGCAAAGGGGCTAAAACTTTGTATATAATGGGTATTATGCTTATTGTATGGAAAGAACCTTTTGCGTGGCCTTTTTTGCTGCGCTTGGAGAATAAAGCACCATGTAATTTTAAAACGTCCATTGTGATGAGGGAAAGGAAGTGCACGAATTGAATTTTCGTGAAATGACAAAGGAACAATTAACAGAAGAATCGTTAATTAACTTAGCTTATGCAATTTTAAATGAAAAACGTGCCTCAGTGTCTTTTAATGATTTATTAAAATTAATTCAAGAGCTTGTGGGCTATAGTGATGCAGAAATGAAATCCCGTCTGTTACAATTTTATACAGATATCAATATTGATGGTCGCTTCTTATATAATCAAGAAGCAGGCTGGGGCTTACGTGAATGGTTTAAAGTTGAGCAAATCGAAGAAGAAACAGCTCCTTCTGTTAAGACTCAAAAGAAAAAATCTAAAGCTGCCTTTGATGATGAAGATCTTGATGAAGATGTAGACTTAGATGAAGAAGATATCGACTTTGATGAAGACTTTGAAGAGTTCATTGATGAAGAAGAACTTGATGAAGAAGATGATGAAAAAGAAGATATCGACTTTGACGATGAAGAACTAGAAGAAATTGATGAAGAAATCGATGAAGAGTTTATTGATGAAGAGGAAGAAGAATTTGAGGAAGAAGAGGAAGAGATCTAATACAGTACACTTAGAATTTTCTTTCTTTTAAGCTAGAAGCAAAAAATCTTGACTTCTATCACGGTTACGTTTAATCTTTTACTTGGGCTCCTTAAAAGAAGGAGAAAGACCGTGTATATAATACGCTCCCCCTGCAAACCTATGCAGGAGGAGCGTTTTTTTGTTTTTAACTTTAATCATTTTAGTTCTCCCATACTTTTAATACCGATATGAATATAAATGTTTTTAATTATTCATGATGTATAGTAAACGGTGACTGAAAAGTTATTAGAGTTTTATGGTTTAAAGGAAAGTGGAAAAGAGATAGAACCGATTACAGCTTCGAATCGACTACATTTTGTAGACATTCTCGGCTTTTCTTTTTTTAGGGTATTAGAATGTAAATGGTTCTGATCCCCCCTAAACGCACTAATATTTTAGAACATCATAAGGAGGAATTTATTCATGACGAAGTATATTTTTGTAACAGGTGGGGTTGTATCATCACTTGGAAAAGGGATTGTTGCAGCATCTTTAGGCCGTTTATTAAAAAATCGTGGGTTAGAAGTGACGATTCAAAAATTTGACCCATATATCAATATTGACCCAGGTACGATGAGTCCTTATCAACATGGTGAGGTTTTTGTAACAGATGATGGTGCTGAGGCTGATTTAGACTTAGGACACTATGAACGTTTTATTGATATTAACCTAGGGAAACATTCTACAGTAACTTCAGGTCGTGTTTACCAATCTGTATTACAGAAAGAACGTCGTGGAGATTATAATGGTGGAACAGTCCAAGTAATTCCTCATATTACAAACGAAATCAAAGATCGTATCCAACGTGCTGGTCGTGAAACAAATGCAGATGTTGTGATCACAGAGGTTGGTGGAACAGTAGGTGATATTGAATCATTGCCATTCCTAGAAGCCATTCGCCAAATGAAAACAAATTTAGGGCATAACAATGTAATGTATATTCACTGTACACTTATTCCTTATATTAAAGCAGCTGGTGAACTTAAAACAAAACCTACACAGCATTCTGTTAAAGAATTACGCTCTTTAGGTATTCAGCCAAATATTATCGTAGTTCGTACTGAACAAGAAGTACCACAAGAGATGAAAGAGAAATTAGCATTATTCTGTGATGTTCAACCACATGAAATTATTGAATCTCGTGATGCTGAGCATTTATATGAAGTACCATTAAACCTACATGCGCAAGATATAGATGATATCGTTTTGGATCATTTTGGTATGGAAGCTCCAGAAGCAGATATGGAAGAATGGCGTGACCTTGTAGAAAAAGTGAAGAACTTACCAAATAAAAGAAAGGTAGCATTAGTAGGGAAATACGTAGAACTACAAGATGCTTACATTTCTGTAGTTGAGGCATTAAAGCATGCTGGATATGCATTTAATTCTGATATTGAAATTGACTGGATTAATGCAGAACACGTTGATGCTAACAATGTGGCCTCGCTATTAAAAGGTGCTGACGCTATTTTAGTACCAGGCGGCTTTGGTGATCGTGGTGTTGAAGGTAAAATCTTAGCAACACAATATGCACGTGAAAATAATGTTCCTTTCCTAGGCATTTGTTTAGGTATGCAATTAGCAACAGTAGAATTTGCACGTAATGTACTTGGCCTAAAAGGTGCTCATTCTACAGAGCTTGATGCAAATACGGAGTATCCAATTATCGACTTCCTACCAGATCAAAATGATACTGTAGATATCGGTGGTACTTTACGTTTAGGTTTATACCCATGTAAATTAAAGGATGGTTCAAAAGCTAGCCAAGCCTATGGTAAAGAGCTTGTTTATGAGCGTCATCGTCACCGCTATGAATTTAACAATGAATATCGTGAGGCAATGGAAGCAGCTGGCCTTGTCTTCTCAGGTACAAGTCCTGATGGCAAATTGGTTGAAATTATTGAGCTACCAGAAAACAACTTCTTTGTAGCATGTCAATTCCACCCAGAGCTAGTGTCACGTCCAAATCGTCCACAACCATTGTTCCGCGATTTTATCGGCTCAACATTTAAATAATCAAAAAGAGTTGTCTCGTTAAATACGAGACAACTCTTTTTAATTTGCTGACTACAATTCTTCTTCATCCAACCCAAGCATTTCATCATAAGCAATTTTGACAGCTTCATATACAAAGAGTCCTGCAAGCGCATGTGGTACAACAATACGTTGACCTAGATCATTTGGTATTAAACCGCCTTTAATGCGTGTAGAAACATACGTATAGGCTAAATCAGCAAGAGGGTTATCTACACTAGCTGCTTCACTAGCTATAGCAGCAAAGGGAATAAATTGCGTATTTAATTTTTGTGCTAAGACGAGTGCTTCTTCATCATATGCACTACGAGTAAAAATGCAAACCCGATCAGCTTCTGTTAAGCTTGTGTCTGTAGTCCAAGGTGCTAACTTGCTAAAGGGTTCGACTGCTTGAAGTGCATTTAATGCCACAACCTGCATTTCTCCAAAGCAAGCAAAATAGACATTTCCTTCGCCGATTGCGGCTTGTGCTAATAACCTTGCTGTTTCCTCGATAGCATCTTCTTCATTTTGTATAATTCTTTGTAATAATCCACTTAATTGTGTTGTTAGAATTTTTGACATGTTCCCACCTCTATTCATATTATAGGGGGTAAAAGGTAGAAAGCAAAAGCAGATAATTTATAATACTAGAAGGTATTAAGCTGAAAAAGGAGAATTATACATAATAAAGAAAGTTTTTGTGTAAGAATAAAACTAAAAAGGGCGGAATGCGATGTGAAACGATTACTAATTGTCGATGATCAGCAGGGAATTCGTTTACTTTTAAATGAAGTGCTGAAAAAGGAAGGATATATTACATATTTAGCAGCGAATGGTTCAGAGGCATTAAAGTATGCAGACGAACAAGAGATGGATTGTGTTTTACTGGACATGAAAATTCCAGGAATGGATGGTATTGAAATTTTGAGACGTTTAAAAAAGAAGTTTCCGAAGCTGCCTGTTTTTATGATGACAGCATACGGAGAATTGGATGTTGTGCAAGAAGCGTTAGAATTAGGAGCCATTCGTTACTTTACAAAACCGTTCGATATTTTCGAAGTGCGTGATGAAGTAAATAAAGCTTTACAAGTTTAAAAAGCAGGCAGTGGACACACGGCCTGTTTTTTTATGTTGATTAATAGCTCCTGCTTTTAAGGTGCGAGGACTTTGTTGCGCTACACCTCACTTCGTCACCCCTGCCGCTACGTTACACTCCGCTTTCGGGTAGAAAATAATAGCCCCTGCTTTTCAGGTGCGATGACTTCGTTACGTTACACTCCACTTCGTCACCCCTGCCGCTACGTTACACTCCGCTTTCGGGTAGAAAATAATAGCCCCTGCTTTTCAGGTGCGAGGACTTCGTTACGCTACTCTTCACTTCGTCACCCCTGCCGCTACGTTACACTTCGCTTTCGGGTAGAAAATAATAGCCCCTGCTTTTCAGGTGCGATGACTTCGTTACGTTACACTCCACTTCGTCACCCCTGCCGCTACGTTACACTCCGCTTTCGGGTAGAAAATAATAGCCCCTGCTTTTCAGGGGCTATTATTTTTGCTATGATTGAGGAGCATGTTTATGTAGAAAGAATAGTCCTATGAGGAGGATTTTTAGTATGGCATTAGTATCTATGAAAGAGATGTTAATTAAAGCAAAAGCAGAAGGTTATGCTGTTGGTCAATTCAACATTAATAACCTTGAATGGACTCAGGCAATTTTACAAGCAGCTGAAGAAGAAAAATCTCCAGTGATTCTTGGTGTTTCTGAAGGCGCAGGTAAATATATGGGCGGATTTATTTCTGTTGTTCATATGGTAAAAGGTTTAATGGAATCTTACGGTACTACAGTTCCTGTAGCAATTCACCTTGACCATGGTTCTAGCTTTGCAAAATGTAAAGAAGCAATTGATGCAGGCTTTACTTCCGTGATGATTGATGCATCACATCACCCATTTGAGGAAAATGTGAAAATTACTTCAGAAGTAGTAGAATACGCACATGCTAAAGGTGTTTCTGTGGAAGCAGAATTAGGAACTGTTGGTGGAGATGAAGATGGCGTAATCGGTGGTATTATTTACGCTGATCCAGAAGAATGTCGCAAAATGGTTGAACTAACTGACATTGACTGCTTAGCGCCAGCACTTGGCTCTGTACATGGTCCTTACAAAGGAGAGCCAAACTTAGGCTTTAAAGAAATGGAGGAAATCTCTAAATTGGCAGACCTTCCACTTGTTTTACATGGTGGTACAGGTATCCCAACAAAAGATATCCAACGTTCTATTTCGTTAGGTACGGCTAAAATTAACGTCAATACTGAAAATCAAATTGAAGCAACAAAAGTAATTCGTGAAATTCTGGACAACGACAAAATTGTTTACGACCCACGTAAATTCCTTGGTCCAGCACGTGAAGCCATCAAAGCTACGGTTATTGGTAAAATTCGTGAATTTGGAAGTGCACAAAAAGCATAATTTTTGCATTTAATATGTTACAAAAGCATAGATAAATACACATAATAAGAGAAGTGTTGATGCTTTCAATCGACCTTCTCTTGTTTTTGAAATAAAGAAATTTTGGAAAATATTTAATAATATAAGAAAAATGATCAGGAGGAAATAATATGAAATTTTTCATTGATACAGCAAACTTTGAAGAGATTAAAGAGGCACATGCATGGGGTATTTTATCAGGAGTGACGACCAACCCATCGTTAGTGGCTAAAGAAGAGAATGTTTCTTTCCATGATCGTCTTCGCGAAATCGCTGAGCTCGTTGATGGCTCTGTAAGTGGAGAAGTTATTGCACTTGATGCAGAAGGTATGATTAAAGAAGGTTTGGAATTAGCTGCGATTGCGCCAAACATCACAGTAAAGCTTCCTATGACACCAGCTGGATTAGAGGCATGTCGATTCTTTGCAAACAAAGGAATTAAAACAAACGTGACATTAATTTTTAGTGCTAACCAAGCATTAATGGCTGCGCGTGCAGGTGCTACATACGTATCACCATTTATCGGCCGTTTAGATGACATTGGTCAAAATGGTGTTGAGTTAATTGAAACAATTGCAGATATTTTTACAATCCATAATATCGATACACAAATTATCGCTGCCTCTGTCCGTCACCCGCAACACGTTACAGCAGCGGCTTTAGCAGGTGCACATATTTCAACTACTCCGTTTAAAGTATTAAAGCAACTTTTCCACCATCCATTAACTGAAAAAGGAATTGAAGGATTTTTAGCGGATTGGAATAAGAGAAAAGGCGAATAATAAGATTATAAAGTGTGCAAATTGCAAAAATACTACTTTCCAATCATGAGGGAGAACGCAAAATGGATGTTTATAAAATTACTGGCGAAAATCGTCTACAAGGTACAATTAAAGTTAGTGGCGCAAAAAATAGTGCAGTCGCCTTAATTCCTGCATCAATTTTGGCGAACTCTCCAGTGACTATTGGAGGGATACCCGAAATTTCAGATGCTTGGACGTTAAAGGCTCTATTAGAGGAAATTGGTGGAAAAGTTTCATTTGAGAATGGGAAAATGACAATCGACCCAACAGAGATGATTGCATTGCCCTTACCAAACGGCAACGTTAAAAAGTTACGTGCTTCTTATTATTTAATGGGGGCTATGCTTGGACGTTTCAAAAAAGCAGTTATTGGTTTACCTGGAGGCTGTTTTTTAGGACCTCGACCTATTGATCAACATATAAAGGGCTTTGAGGCTTTAGGAGCTAAAATTACTAATGAACACGGAGCCATTTATTTACGTGCAGATGAATTGATAGGGGCAAAAATTTATTTAGATGTGGCAAGTGTTGGGGCTACGATTAATATCATGCTTGCTGCTGTCCTTGCTAAGGGACGTACTGTCATTGAAAATGCTGCAAAAGAACCTGAGATAATTGATGTGGCGACACTTCTGACAAATATGGGTGCCAATATTAAAGGTGCAGGTACAAGTGTCATTCGTATCGAAGGCGTAGAAGAGCTACATGGTACTGAACATACGATTATACCTGATCGCATTGAGGCCTCTACATTTTTGATTATGGCTGCAGCAGTTGGTGATGGTATAACAATCGATAACGTTATTCCACTTCACTTAGAAGCAATTATCGCCAAGCTTCGTGAAATGGGTGTGAAAATTGAGATTGGTGAAGAAAGTATTTATGTACCAAAAACAGACCTCTCAACATTACAGGCAGTGGATGTCAAAACATTGGTATACCCTGGATTCCCAACGGATATTCAACAACCGCTTGCCGTGTTAATGTCACAAGCATTCGGTTCCTCAAAAGTAACAGATACTATTTACACAGCTCGTTTCAAGCATATTGATGAGCTTCGTCGTATGAATGCAGATGCTCGTGTAGAAGGAAACACAGCAATTATTAAAGGGCCGAGTAGATTACATGGCTCCACTGTCACAGCTACAGATCTTCGTGCTGGAGCAGCTTTAGTATTAGCTGGACTCTTAGCAGAAGGAGAAACTGAGATTCAGGATATCTATCATATCGAACGTGGCTATAGCTCACTTATTGAGAAATTACGTGATTTAGGCGCTGATATTCGACGTGAAACAATTGTGGCACGTGTAGCTGAGACAAAGGAATAATGAGAGCTAAAAGTTTTCAACCAATTATGTTACAATAGAGGTAATTTGAATGTTTTGGCACGAAAAGGTGCCCATAACGGGAGGCAAAGCAACAATGGAACGTAGTTTATCGATGGAAGTAGTACGAGTAACAGAAGCAGCAGCAATCGCATCCGGGAAATGGATGGGGCGCGGTTTGAAAATTGAGGCAGACGATGCAGCAACAACAGCGATGCGCAAAATGTTCGATACAATTCCAATGCATGCTACAGTAGTAATTGGTGAAGGCGAAATGGATGAAGCACCAATGCTTTATATTGGTGAAGAACTTGGTTTACGAAATGGTGGTCCTAAAGTAGATATTGCAGTAGATCCTTTAGAAGGTACAAACATCGTAGCAAAAGGTACAAATGGTGCTATGACAGTTCTTGCTATTGCAGATAAAGGGAATCTGTTAAATGCACCAGATATGTACATGGAGAAAATTGCTGTAGGACCAGAAGCGGCGGGCAAAGTGGATATCAATGCTTCCGTCACTTATAACTTATTACAAGTAGCAAAAGCTAAAAATAAAGATATTTCTGATGTTGTAGCTACTCTTTTAGATCGACCACGTCACCAAGCGATTGTTGATGAAATTCGTGAGGCTGGTGCACGTATTAAATTTATCCAAGATGGCGATGTTGGTGCAGCAATCAATACGGCTTTTGATGAAACAGGCATTGATATTATGTTTGGAACAGGTGGTGCACCTGAGGGTGTTATAGCAGCAGTAGCTTTAAAATGCCTTGGTGGTGACTTCCAAGCAAAACTAGTACCAGAAGATGAAGAGCAATTAGAACGCTGCACAAAAATGGGTGTGGATGTTGAAAAAGTTCTTTATTTAGATGACCTAGTAAAAGGTGACGATGCTATTTTTGCAGCGACAGCAGTAACAGATTGCGAGCTTTTAAAGGGTGTTCAATATAAAGGTGCTTATGCCTTAACTCATTCAGTAGTTATGCGTGCTAAATCTGGTACGGTTCGCTTTGTTGAAGGCCGTCACGCTCTTGAGAAAAAACCTAGATATTAATGTTATTTTCTTCTAAAATATACCTAGTACATCTATTGTGCTAGGTACCTTCTTCTTTAAATAACCATCCCATATTTTTAAGGCAATGTTTAGTTATATGGTGGAAGTATTTCAATAGATATTATTAAAGGCAACCATATAAGCGTTAGCAGAGCCAATCGTAAACTTCAATGATAACCCCATTAAATTGAATTATATTTTGAAAAAGACTGGAGTTGTGCATATGTCTGCATTGACAATCGCTCAATTAGAAAACATGACGTTAAAAGAGCTTTACGCCCTTGCACGCCAATATAAAATTTCTTATTATAGCAAGCTAACGAAAAAAGAATTGATATTTGCTATTTTGAAAACGCGTTCAGAGCAAGAGGGCTATTTCTTTATGGAAGGCGTACTAGAAATTGTTTCGCAAGAGGGCTTCGGCTTCCTTCGACCAATCAACTACTCACCAAGTAAAGAAGATATTTATATTTCTGCATCCCAAATCCGTCGCTTTGATTTGCGTAATGGGGACAAGGTGTCAGGAAAGGTGCGTCCACCGAAGGAAAATGAGCGCTATTATGGCCTATTACAAGTAGATGCTGTCAATGGCGAAGATCCTGAAGTAGCGAAAGAACGAGTTCATTTCCCAGCACTAACACCTTTATATCCAAATCGACAAATTAAACTAGAAACAACACAACGCAATTTATCCACACGTATAATGGATTTAGTGGCACCAGTAGGCTTTGGACAACGTGGATTAATTGTAGCTCCGCCAAAGGCAGGGAAAACGTCTTTATTAAAAGAGATTGCGAACGCTATTACAACCAATCATCCGCAAGCGGAGTTAATTGTCCTATTGATTGATGAACGACCTGAGGAAGTGACAGATATTGAACGTTCTGTCAATGCAGATGTTGTCAGCTCAACATTTGATGAAGTACCTGAGAACCACGTCAAAGTGGCTGAAATAGTATTAGAACGCGCACGACGTTTAGTGGAACATAAACGTGATGTAATTATTTTAATGGACTCTATTACACGTTTAGCTCGTGCTTATAACTTAGTAATTCCACCAAGTGGACGTACACTATCTGGTGGTATTGATCCTGCTGCATTCCATAGACCGAAACGTTTCTTTGGTTCGGCTCGTAATATTGAAGAAGGCGGTAGTTTAACAATTTTAGCGACGGCTTTAGTAGATACAGGTTCTCGTATGGATGAAGTTATCTATGAAGAATTTAAGGGAACAGGGAACTTAGAGCTTCATCTTGATCGTCAGTTAGCGGAACGCCGTATATTCCCTGCGCTTGACATTCGTCGTTCGGGTACACGTAAAGAAGAGCTTCTTCTGGAACCAGAACAACTTGAAAAGCTATGGGCAATTCGTAAAACGTTTTCTGATGCACCTGATTTTGCAGAGCGCTTCCTGAAAAAAATACGTACAACAAAATCAAATGAAGAATTTTTTGAAAAGCTAAACGAAGATATGAAAAAAGCGACAAAGGGTAAGGGACTTTTATAAAGGGCATCACCATTGACAATTAAATTGTCAGTGGTGATTTTTTTTGTATATGTTTATTTTATAAATGTATATTGAAATTGATAATCATTATCAATATAATGGTAAGTAAATATGTGTTCTGAAGGAGACGAAGATGAATTATGATGCCTATATGCTTCTTTGGCAAAATGCATTTATCCAGTTGAAGCAAATCGATTACATAAATAAATCAGACATTCATGTGTCAAAGGTTTTAACATATAGCTCGTTTCTTATTGTCACAGCAGGCGGTGCACAGATTGTCATTGATGATCAATCTTATCATGTGCAGCGCTTCAGTATTTTTCATCTAGGTAAATCTCAATCTCTTCACATTAGGGCACAGCAGAGTATTAGCTATTTTCTCATTAGCTATAAAGGAGATGTCATGTACAAAGATGCCTTTATGCAGCATTTGCACATGCACTATCAACCATTCCAAACACATTTCTCTTGTGTACCCGCAAATCCGATAGTCATTCACAGCATCCTTCAGGATATGTATAGCAAATGGCAATCTGGCTCTATACAAGAGCATTTATCTGTAAGGGCATCCTTCTATGAGCTTATCTATCATGTCTTTCGAGAATTAGCAGAAGGACAAGGGAAACCACATGAAATTGATAAGGCAGAAGCCGCACGATTATTTATAAAGCAACATATTCATCAACCATTATCTATCCAGACATTAGCAGATATGCTTCAGATTAGTACACGACATTTATTACGCATTTTTAAAGCTCGTTATAAAATAGGTCCACAAATATATTTACAACAATTGAGAATAGAGCAGGCTAAGCAGTATTTATTAACCAATCAATATGGCATAAAAGAAATTGCCATATCTCTTGGATTTGAAGATGAATATTATTTTAGCCGTGCTTTTAAAAAAGCAACAAAACTGGCTCCAAGTAGCTTTAGGCTGAAATATACATCTAATATGTCCGAAATTACCATTACAAATGAGAATCATTTTCAATACAATAATAATCAGCTCGCGCAAGCAAAACGATTTGAGAATGGAGAAAATGAAATCATGATGACGAAGATGATTCACCATATAAAGCTACCTTTTTTATTAAGCCTGTTCGTTTTACTGGCAGCGTGTAATGAAGAGACAAGCCAATCTAAGGTTGATGAACCAACTTCGCCCGAGAAGGCAGAGACTAGAACCGTAACAGATGATAGTGGACGCGAAGTAGAAATTCCAATGCAGGCAGAGAGAGTCGTAACTGATTGGTATCTGGGGCAAATTTTAGCGTTAGAGGTTGTACCAGTTGGAGGCGTAACGGCTAACCTTGATTATGCTGCTTTCTTAAAACAACACTATAAGGATGGTGAAATTACGAATATTGGTACAGATGGTAAGGTGTCATTAGAAAAAGTTTTAGAGTTAAAGCCAGACTTGATTATTACTTGGAATATTGAAGATGTAGCGAAATATGAAAAAATTGCTCCAACAATTGTCTTTGCTGAAGATGCACATCAATCAGCGATTGAGGAGATTAAGGCAATGGGGAATTACTTAGGAAGACAAGAAGAGGCTGAGGCCTTTACAAAAGAATTTGAAGATCGGATCGCAAAAGCTAAAGAAAAAATCTTGGATGTGATTCCAAAAGGATCTACATTTACTATTTATGAAATGTTTGAAAAAAATGCAACGATTATAGGGAAATCTAGTGTATCGGGCGGTAGAGCACTCTATCAAATTTTAGGGATGCAGCCTCAAGAAAAGGTGCAGGAGCTGTTTGACACAAAGGAAGGAAATAATGGACGCTATGAGATTTCCTATGAGGTAGTAGGTAACTATGTAGGTGACTATAACTTCATGATTAATTTCTTTAACAAAGATGGCCAGTTGCCAGCAACATGGACAAACTTAGATGTCGTTAAAAGTAATCAAGTATTAGAGCTTCCATCTGAATATTATTTTGCTTCTGATCCGCTTTCTGGCTTACACCAAGCTGAAGAACTAGCTGACAAAATAGTTGAATTTACAAAGGCTCATCAACAATAACTGAGATAACAGGAGAGCTATTGTAGATAGCTCATTTATAGATACGTAAAACGAGATCACGATAGGAGGCTACACCATGTTATTACGGCGATTTTTTTCATATTATAAGCCCTATAAAGGCTTATTTATTTTAGATTTTAGCTGTGCCATATTAGTGGCACTAATAGAGCTTGCGTTTCCGATTGTTTTAAATAAAGTAATTGATGATATTCTACCAGATGGGGAATTGAAATGGATTATTATGGCGAGTTTATTGCTGTTTGGATTATATATTTTTAACTCCATTCTTCATTTTATCGTTTCATATTGGGGACATATGCTGGGCATTAATATTGAGACGGATATGAGAAAAGAATCCTTCAGCCATGTACAAAAGCTATCCTTTAGATATTTTGATAACAACAAAACAGGGCATCTTGTTTCTCGTTTAACAAATGATTTGATGGATATTGGTGAACTTGCTCACCATGGTCCAGAGGATATCTTTATTGCAGCGATGACGATTATTGGAACATTTGGTGTCATGTACTATATTGATCCAACCTTTACGATTCTTATTTTCTTACTTGTTCCGATTATCTTAATCTTAACCATTATTTTCGGGAAATTAATGTCCAAGGCATTCCGTCAAATGTTTGGAGATATTGCAGATTTTAATGCACGTGTTGAAAACAATGTAAGTGGTATTCGTGTTGTACAAGCTTTTACAAATGAAGATCATGAGATTAAACGCTTTAAAGTAAATAATGAAAGATTCCGTATGACAAAGCTGTTTTCCTATAAAGTAATGGCTTGGAATGAAGCTATTTCAGGCATACTCACGAAGGTATTATCACTCTTTACTTTATTTGTTGGGGCTTATTTTGTATTAAATGGGCATTTAACAAATGGCGATTTTATCGCATTTATTTTACTTTCAGGTATTCTCTTAGGCCCAATTAACAAAATCAATATGTTTATAGAAAGCTATCCGAAGGGCATGGCAGGATTTAGGCGCTATATTGAATTCCTCGAAACGGAGCCCGAAATTGCGGACCGTCCAGAAGCGAAAACAATCGATGAAATTGATGGTGAAATTACTTTTTCTAATGTATCGTTTGGCTACGCTGCCAATAATCATGCCTTACATCAAATTAATTTAAAGGTACGTCCTGGTGAAACGGTTGCCTTAGTAGGCCCTTCAGGTGCAGGGAAATCTACCATCTGTAGCCTATTGCCACGTTTTTATGAGGTGAATGAGGGTTCCATTAAGATTGATGGTGTTGATATACGAGATTTTAAACTACAATCTTTACGTTCGCATATCGGGATTGTCCAGCAAGATGTCTTTTTATTCGATGGTACCATTCGTGAAAACATAGCCTATGGTGATTTAAATGCCAGTGAAGAAGATATTTGGTATGCCGCACAACGAGCACAACTGACAGATGTAATTAATGCTTTACCAGAAGGCATGGATACTCTCATAGGTGAACGGGGTGTCAAATTATCAGGTGGACAAAAACAAAGATTATCAATTGCGCGTATTTTCTTGAAAAATCCAAAAATCTTAATACTAGATGAAGCAACATCTGCATTGGATACAGAAACAGAACAAGCTATCCAGCAAGCCTTAAACGAGCTTTCTATCGGTCGTACTACATTAGTGATTGCCCACCGTTTAGCAACGATTAAGGATGCAGACAGAATTGTTGTGGTATCGAAAAAGGGCATTATTGAAGAAGGCACACATGAGCAATTAATGGAACGCCAAAATGCTTACTATGGCTTGTATACAGCCCAATTTGGTTTACAAATTTAAAAGTAATAGCATTCTCAAAAGTGAAAGGAAGTTAAAGATGTCAGTACTTGAAATAGATCATGTTGCGATTGGTTACTCTTCAGCGCTCATCGTCAATGATTTAAGTGTGGAGATTCCGAAAGGGGAGATCTCCACGATTATTGGTCCAAATGGTTGTGGCAAGTCTACTTTATTAAAGGCTGTAGCACGTGTATTACGCACACAAAATGGAGCTGTCTATTTAGATGGCAAAGCTATACATCAATTAAAAACAAAAGAAGTGGCCAAAAGAATGGCTATTTTACCTCAAACAGCAACAGCACCAGGAGGATTAACGGTTTTTGAACTGGTATCCTATGGTCGTTTTCCTCATCAAGTAGGGTTTGGTACATTGCAAAAGGAAGACTATGAATATATCCATTGGGCTATTGATGTTACGGGGCTAAGAGAATTTAGTGATCGACCAATCGAAGCATTATCAGGTGGTCAGCGTCAGAGAGTATGGATTGCTATGGCATTGGCGCAAGGCACGGATATTTTAGTACTGGATGAACCAACAACTTATTTAGATTTAGCACATCAGCTCGATATTTTATTGTTGCTACAAAAATTAAATAAGGAAGAAGGACGAACAATTATCATGGTTTTACATGATTTAAACCATGCATCACGGTTCTCTCATTTTATGATGGCCATGAGAGACGGCAATTTAATGGTGAATGGCAGTCCAAAAGAAGTGATGACAAAAGAAAATTTACAAAGGGTATTTAATATCGATGCAGAAATGGCTGTATGTCCCTATAGTGAAAATCCAATCTGCCTATCTTATCAGTTGTACGATATGAAAAAATAAAAGCTAGTTGGAAGTTATGAGGAGGAAATAAAATGACTACGTCGACAGGAGTAGGGGAGCTCCACGATTTAGAAGAGCTACAGAAGCGATCTCATCCGATCCGTGGAGTAGTGGCTTTAATCGTAGGAGTAATTGGATTAATAGTTGCCATTGGCTTATCAATTTCTTTTGGTGCAGCAGATATTTCATTGGGTACTGTTTGGACAGCAGTTACCCATTTTTCACCAGAATTAACAACACATCAAATTATCCATGATATTCGCTTACCACGGGTACTTGGAGCAGCATTAGTCGGTGCAAGCTTTGCGGTAGCGGGTGCGATTATGCAGGGGATGACACGTAACCCTTTAGCAGACTCAGGGTTATTAGGCTTGAACTCAGGAGCTGCCTTTATGTTAGCCGTATGTTTTGCCTTCTTCCCTGGGTTGCCTTATATGTATTTAATTTTATGGTCCTTTGTAGGTGCAGGTCTTGGTGTGGCCATCGTTTATGGTATTGGCTCGCTTTCTAAAGGTGGCTTAACACCTATGCGACTAGTTTTAGCAGGAGCTGCTGTTAGTGCGTTACTTGGGGCGCTCGGAGAAGGAATTGCTCTTTATTTTCGTATCGGACAAGACCTCGCATTTTGGTATGCGGGTGGGGTTTCAGGCACAAAATGGAGCCATCTACAAATCTTATCTCCATGGATACTTGTTGCGATGATAGGAGCTCTTATCCTATCACGCTCCATCACCGTACTGAGCTTAGGTGAAGAAATCGCAGTCGGGCTAGGGCAACGTACTGCTGTGGTAAAAGTATGGGGAATGATCATTGTTTTAGTTTTAGCGGGTGCAGCAGTTTCTGTTGTCGGTGCGGTTGGTTTTGTAGGGTTAATTATCCCTCATTTAACCAGATACATAGTTGGTCATGATTATCGCTGGATCATCGCTTGTTCCTTGGTATATGGAGCATTGCTTGTTGTGTTAGCTGATTTAGTAGCACGTGTTATTAATCCACCTTATGAAACACCCATTGGTGCGCTCATAGCCTTTATTGGAGTACCATTCTTCCTTTATTTAGCTCGAAAAGGAGGGAAAGAACTATGAGTAACAGCTATTTAACACCAAGTCAGCTAAAGGCGAAAAGGAAACATTTTTCCATCCTTGCTACGCTCATTGTGTTAATTGTTATTACCTTTGTCATAAGTATGAATACAGGTGTCATTAAACTGACACCAATGGAGGTTCTTCGGACTCTTTTTGGTCAAGGTGATGCACAACAGCAGCTTATCTTATATGAATTCAGACTTCCAAGAATTGTGATTGCTGTATTAGTAGGTATGGGGTTAGCTATATCAGGCGCTATTTTACAGGGCATTTCTAAAAATGCCTTAGCAGACCCAGGAATCTTAGGGATTAATGCAGGAGCAGGACTAGCGGTTATGCTCTATGTGTCATTTTTTCCAACTACGAAAGCAGCACCTGTTTATTTACTGCCTATACTGGCTTTTGTAGGAGCAGGTTTGACAGCTGTACTGATTTATTCACTTTCTTATCGACGCCATGAGGGGATTACACCAATGCGTTTAATCTTAACTGGGGTAGCTGTGGCAGCAGGGATTAGCTCGGCTATGATTGTGCTAACACTACGTCTATCGCCAGAGAATTATCAATTTGTAGCAACATGGCTAGCGGGTAGCATTTGGGGCTCAAATTGGAGATTTGTTCTGTCGTTATTACCATGGTTAGTTATCTTATTGCCATTCGTCTATTCAAAATCACGTGTATTAAACATATTGAATTTAGGTGAATTAACAGCAGTAGGACTAGGTGCTTCGATAGAAAAAGAGCGACGCTGGTTGTTGGCTGCTGCTGTTGGTTTGGCTGGAGCTAGTGTTTCAGTAAGTGGTGGAATTGGTTTCGTTGGCCTTGTTGCGCCACACTTAGCTCGACAGCTTGTTGGGGCTAAACACCAGTTTTTATTGCCAACCGCAGCATTATTAGGAGGTTTCTTAGTGTTAATGGCTGATACAATCGGTCGTTCCATTTTAGAACCTTCAGAAATTCCAGCAGGGATTGTGGTAGCAGTTTTAGGAGCACCTTATTTCTTGTATTTACTAGCACGATTAAAAGAGTAAATAGCACTCTTTCCTTTGTGTGTGAATAGTATTGCCATGAGGGGAAAGAATAGACGGTTATTAGATTAATTCTTGTCAAATAATTTACGTTTGAATAGATTAGAAGGGGATGGAGAAGAGGAAATGTCAGAGGAACTATATGATGTAACGATTGTTGGCGGTGGTCCAGCAGGGCTTTATACTTCCTTTTATAGTGGAATGCGAGATTTAAAAACGAAAATTATCGAGTATAGCTCACAACTTGGTGGTCGTATGTTAATATATCCTGAAAAAATGATTTGGGATGTAGGTGGAGTAACACCTATTTTAGGTGGTCAGCTTATTAAACAACTTGTGGAGCAAGCTGAAACCTTTGATCCAACGATTGTCTTAAATCAAAAAGTGGAAAAGTTAGATAAGCAACAGGATGGAACATTTATTTTAACATCCTCTACAGGAGAAAAGCATTATTCCAAAACGGTTATTTTAGCAGTAGGCTATGGCGTCCTTTCTATGCAAAAGCTTGAAATTGAAGGAGCGGATCGCTACGAAGTAACGAATTTACATTATACAGTTCAGGAATTAGAAATCTTCCGAGACAAGCATGTGTTGATTTCAGGTGGTGGTAATTCTGCGGTTGATTGGGCTAATGAGCTAGAGTCAATTGCCGCAAGCGTCACGATTGTTCATCGGCGAGATGATTTTGGTGGACATGAAAAAAATGTCTTACGTATGAAAGAATCCTTAGTTCATGTAAAAACGCCCTATGAAGTGGTTCAATTGCATGGGGACGGTGATTTAATTCAATATGTATCCATTGTCAATAAAGATACCGATGAATTGGAACGAGTAAAGGTAGATGCTGTCATTGTAAATCATGGTTTAAAATGCGATTACGGTGCGCTTGAAGAATGGGGATTAAATATTCAGGATGGCGTAGCAATTGTTAATGAGAATCGGGAAACGAACGTAGCGGGTATCTATGGAGCTGGTGATTTTATTGATCATCCTAGTAAAGTTAGATTAATAGCTGGTGCATTTACTGATGGAATACTAGCATTAAATAGTGCAAAATTATACTTGGAGCCAGATGCACCGAAAGTAGCCTATGTATCTTCACATAATATTCGCTTTAAAGAACGAAATGAGAAAATTGGGTTAGTAGACAATGATTATCGTGAAGTTCGCGGTTAGGTATTAGGGATGGTTTGCTTTTAATATTTTTTACTTGAAAATGATAAAATGTCTATGCTATACTTCAAAAGTATGCAACGTGTACATATGTAGCTGACGTTCCACTTCGACACAACTTTTGTAGTCGACATATTCGGGCTATGTAAGGTACAGTTCGATAATACTCTGTTCCAGATGGTTCAGGGCGAGAGGAGAAAACGAATATGAAACAAGGAATTCATCCAGACTACAAAGAAGCAACAGTAACTTGCTCTTGTGGGAACACTTTCAAAACTGGTTCAGTAAAAGAAAACATCGTTGTCGAGTTCTGCAACGAATGTCACCCATTCTACACTGGCCGTCAAAAATTCGCGTCTGCTGATGGTCGCGTGGATCGTTTCAACAAAAAATACGGTCTTAAAAACTAATGTTAGTTTAATACCTGCCAAGCATGCGCTTGGCAGGTATTTTTTTCAGTAAATAATACACGTTGATGCAAGTCTTTTCAAAATCCAGATTGACACAAAGAAAGGGAGAAGACAAAATGGCACAGCTATATTTTAAACATGGTGCAATGAATAGTGGGAAGTCAATAGAAATTCTAAAAGTTGCCCATAATTATGAAGAACAACAAAAACCTGTAATGATGTTTACTTCAGGTCTAGATACACGTGATGAGGTGGGCTTCGTTTCCAGTCGAGTAGGTTTACGACAACAAGCCATTCCTGTTTATGAAGATACAAATATTTTTGAAATAGTGAAAACTAATGCTGTCAAACCTTATTGTGTGCTTGTGGATGAAGTTCAATTTCTAAAAAAAGCACATGTTTTACAGCTAGCTAACATTGTGGATAAATTGGACATTCCCGTAATGGGCTTTGGTTTAAAAAATGATTTTCAAAATGAGCTATTTGAAGGTAGCCAGTACATGCTTACATATGCAGATAAAATTGAGGAAATGAAAACAATTTGCTGGTTCTGTCATAAAAAAGCAACAATGAATTTGCGAGTAGATGAAAGTGGAAAGCCAGTTTACACAGGAGATCAAATTCAAATCGGTGGCAATGATTCGTATTATCCTGTTTGCCGAAAATGTCATGCAAATCCACCGCTTTAAAGCTAAGTAGCTTGTTAAAGCGCTAAGAAAAAGTAGCATACATGTGAAAATTTCCTTATACTAAGTAGTGGAAATAAGAAATGAAAAAACCATTACGCCTTAGCGTAATTTTGATGAAAGCGGCTTCTCTGTAAAAAAGGAGCAATTTAAAAAACTAAATAGAGGTGAAATCCATGTTTGATCGATTACAAGCAGTGGAAGATCGTTATGAAAGGCTTACTGAGCTTTTGAGCGATCCGGATATTGTTAATGATAGTAAGAAATTACGCGAATATTCTAAGGAACAATCAGATATCCAAGAGACAGTAGATACTTATCGTGAATATAAAAGTGTTAAAGAACAGCTAGTAGATACACGAGAAATGTTAGATAGCGAAAAAGATCCTGATATGCACGAAATGGTAAAGGAAGAATTTAACCTTTTAAAAGCACAGCAGGAAGAGCTAGAAGAGCAATTACGTATTTTATTAATTCCAAAAGATCCGAATGATAATAAAAACGTTATTATGGAAATCCGTGGGGCAGCTGGTGGTGACGAGGCTAATATTTTTGCAGGTGACTTGTTCCGTATGTATTCTCGCTATGCAGAAACGCAAGGCTGGAAAATTGATATTATGGAAGCTACACCAAACCCAATGGGCGGCTATAAAGAGGTAATCTTTATGATTAATGGACAAGGAGCCTATTCAAAATTCAAATTTGAAAATGGCGCACACCGTGTACAACGTGTCCCTGCTACAGAATCACAAGGCCGAATTCATACATCAACAGCAACAGTTGCTTGCTTACCTGAGGTTGAGGAAGTAGATGTTGAAATCCATGAAAAAGATATCCGTGTAGATACATTCGCATCTTCTGGTGCGGGTGGTCAATCTGTAAATACAACAATGTCTGCTGTTCGTATGACCCATTTACCGACAGGTGTTGTGGTTTCGATGCAGGATGAACGTTCACAAATTAAAAACCGTGAAAAAGCAATGAAAATTCTTCGTGCTCGTGTTGCAGATATGTATATGCAGGAAGCGCAAAAAGAGATTGATGCCACACGTAAATCAGCTGTTGGATCTGGTGACCGCTCTGAGCGAATTCGCACATACAATTATCCACAAAACCGCGTAACCGACCACCGTATCGGCTTAACGATTCAAAAGCTAGATCAAATCGTTGAAGGCAGACTAGACGAGATTATCGATGCTCTTATTTTAGAAGAACAAGCATCGAAGTTAGAGCGTTTAAATGATGACTTATAAAAATGTGATGGAGGCCCTTGAGTGGGCTTCTTCTTTTTTAATGGATAATGGTTGTGAACAAACAGCAGCGCGGATTGTTATGCAACATGTGCTTGGTACTAGTTATGGAGAAGTTATGTTGCATTTGCAAGATGAATTAACAGCAGCGCAGCAAATGAGATTTAATGAGCTCTTAGAAGAACATGTCAATGGACGCCCTGTCCAATACTGTGTTGGGTATGAGGAGTTTTATGGCCGTTCATTCTTAGTCGATGAATCTGTCTTAATACCACGACCTGAAACAGAGGAATTGGTGCTTGGAACAATTAATCGACTACCTAAATTATTTACAAAGCAAACATTGAAGCTGGCTGATATCGGTACAGGTAGTGGAGCCATTGCTATTTCAATGAAGCTGGAATGCCCAGCATTAACGGTCATAGCTACCGATTTATCAGAAGCTGCACTAGCAACTGCTCAAAAAAATGCAAAGCAATTAGAGGCAGATATTGATTTTAGATTGGGAGATTTAGCTGCTCCCCTTGCAGGAGAAAAATTTGATATTGTTTTATCGAACCCACCGTATATCGCATTTGATGAGGCACAAGCAATGTCAAGCGTTGTGCTAGAGCATGAGCCGCATAGTGCCCTCTTTGCCGAGGAAGATGGTCTTATTTTATATAGAAAATTAGCCGAACAATTACCAGCTTATATGAATAGGCCAGCGTTGATTGGATTAGAAATCGGTTATACACAGGGGGAGAAAGTAGCCAAATTCTTTCAAGATAGTTTTCCACAGGCGACAGTTTCAGTAGAAAAAGATATTAACGGTAAACCTCGAATGATTTTTTGTGAGCTACATGTATAAAGTTTCTTATTCTTGCCAACAATGTTGAGCAAGGAGGGATTTTTATGTTGAACGAATACAAGATTATTAGATTACCTAAACAAAATATCTTTCTAGCTTTTGCTAGACTAGTATTAATTGCGATTGTTTTACAGTTATGTGTTTTATATATTCCAACATTAGTAGGTTTGGCGAAGGAATCTTCCGGTGATGTGCAAGAAAAAGATTTTCGTATACGTGTTATTGCAAACAGTAATACTGCACAAGATCAGCTAGAGAAACAGCAGCTTGTCCAAGATTTAAAGCCATACTTTCTACAAGTGGGTACGGCTGGATTTGCTGGGAATGAGCAAATTCTTTCGTTAAAACAACAAATTGAAGCTGAACTGAGCGAAAATTATCCACAATTGGATGCACAGGTTGTTGTTGGGGATAATTTATTCCCACCAAAAAGACAAGGTGCTGTACTTTATCCACAAAATGTCTATCAATCAATTGTTGTAAAGATTGGTGATGCCCGTGGAGATAACTGGTGGTGCAGTATTTTCCCATCGATATGTGAGCCTGATAAAGAAGAGGTAAAAGAAGAAGTAGAAGTAGAAGAAAAAGAACAAGTTACATTCTTTATATGGGAATGGATTAAAGGACTTTTTGAATGAATTGTGCACAAATTCAGACAACTTATACACATTTTTTATTAAGTTATAAACAATATGTGGATAATTCAGTAAAAACGAATAATTGAAGGTAGGTATTAATCATGAAAACTGTTTGTAAGGTTGTGGACAGTAATGTGAATAGTCAGATTAATTATACACAAGCTGTGGATATCTTAAATGCAGGAGAGGTAGTCGCATTTCCAACAGAGACGGTTTATGGCTTAGGAGCGATTGCCACAAATGATCTGGCAGTTAAAAAGATATTTGAAGCAAAAGGTCGACCTTCAGATAATCCTTTAATTGTCCACGTTGGTACAAAAGAGGAAGTAGCGATCTATATCGAACATATTTCTGACATAGCTAAACAATGCATGGATTTATTTTGGCCAGGACCATTAACACTGGTGATGCCAGCGAAGCCAGATGTATTAGCTAAAAGTGTCACAGCTGGGTTATCAACAGTTGGCATTCGAATGCCTGATCATCCAGTAGCGCTCGCCTTACTACAACAGCTCCAAAAACCGCTTGCTGCACCGAGCGCTAATCGTAGTGGAAAGCCAAGTCCTACAGAAGCCGTTCATGTTTTAGATGATTTAGAAGGGTACATACCTTATATTTTAGATGGAGGTTCTACAGGCATAGGGCTTGAGTCTACTGTACTAGATTTGACACATGAACCTCCAGTAATTTTACGTCCAGGTGGCATTACGAAGGAAATGCTTGAGGCTAAGATTGGTCCAGTGATTCAACCAACTAAAATAGAACAGAAGCTAGACGCAACGCCTAAGGCACCAGGAATGAAATATACGCATTATGCACCAAATGCTCCCGTGTATTTAATAGATTGTGATGTTGAGAAAGTCAACGAAGCTGTTCTGCATTTACAGAGACAAGGACATAGTGTAGCACTACTTGCACCTGAGAACTTTGAAGAAATTAAAGTGGATTTTTACTTCTCTATTGGTGAAGCAGGAAGTAAAGAAGAAATGGGTGCGGCCTTATATAATGCACTTAGAGCATGTGATAAAACTACCGCTACCGTAATATTAGCAACAACTACTTCAATAGAAGGAGTAGGTGCAGCTATTATGAATAGACTTGAAAAAGCCTCTGGAGGTAAATGGTATTCATTGTAAATAATAATAGAACAATTATAGGCAAAAGACATTGAAAAACCACATGTTTTTTGTCTTTTTTTGTCCAATTATTATATGTTAAAAATGAAAAACAATAGTAAACAGTTATGATAATAATGTATTTTCGAGCATAAAATGATAAAATATTAGGGAGCGAAGGAGTGCGTTCTTGCAGGGAATTCTTGCAGGTATATTAACGTCTGTTGATGTGATTGGTCTATATGTTTTGCTGCCAAATGTTAGATATCGATTATTTTTATCATTATGGACGGCTGCATTACATATGCTTTTTCCTTTATTAGGGTTTGAATTAGGAAGCTATTTAGTTCGATTTCTATTAGAATGGGGACAATGGATTTCAAGTATTTTATTATTTTGTATCGGGATGCATTTATTATTATTTTCGCACAGAGATGAAAAAGTAACGATTTCACCTGTACTTTTAGCAGTGACTGCAAGCCTAGACACCTTTTCAGTTAGTGTTTCTTTTGGTATGCTTAACTTAGAAAAGACGATTTTTATTATGAGTGCAGGCTTAAGTGCATTAATTTGTGCTTATGGGTCATTAGTTATAGCACGTAGGAGCCAAGTCTTTTTTGGCAATAAAATTCAAATCATTGCTGGCATTATATTTATAATCATGAGTATTCTAGCTATTCAACAATAGATAAAATTGGAGAGTGATAAGTGTGAAAATATTATTTGTTTGTACAGGCAATACTTGTCGCAGTCCGATGGCAGAAGCTATTTTAAAACATAAACAAATAAACAATGTAGAAGTGCGCTCAGCGGGTATTTATGCGATGCCTAATGCACAAATGTCAGCACATGCACAACAAGTGTTAAATGAAGCCCAAATGTCCCATCAACATTTTGCGACGCAATTATCACAAGCTGAAATGGCATGGGCAGACTTAGTTTTAACGATGACGACTGCTCACAAAGATACCGTCATTTCCAATTATCCAGAAGCTGAGCATAAAGTATTTACATTGAAAGAGTATACAAATGAGGGCAGTTTAGAAAATGTAGTGGATCCTTATGGTGGTAATAGAGCAATTTATGAAGCAACATTTGCAGAATTAAAAGAACTGGTTGATCAATTAATACAAAAACTAGAAAAGAATTGAGGGGTCCTATGAAAAAACAATTTGGTTTACGCCTAAAGTTGGTGTTATTTGTTAGTGTTCTTGCACTAATCACCTACAGTGTCAGTTTTATATTCATTGAGTTTTTACAACCTACCTTCTTCCCTGACACAAATCGAAAAGTTTTTGAAGTGATTACGTATGCGTTAGGCATAACTTGGTCAGGGATATTAGCTGCCTTTTTAAGTGTAATCCTCATCAAGCCGTTACAGCAGCTTGAACATTCAGCAACACTTGTGGCAGAAGGAAAAATAGGACAGGATGTACAAATGCCTAATACAAATGATGAGATTCGATCTGTTGCAGAGGCATTCCAACAAATGGTGTTAAACTTGCGTCAAATGGTGGAAAGTATTGATCATAACTTCCAACAAACGAATCAATCGATTATCCAGCTTTCAGATGAAGCAGGAGTGGCAACAAGAAAGGCAGAAGGCATTGCATCTACAGTAAAGCATATTTCTACAGGAGCAGAAGCATCTGCAACTGCTGTACAAGATACTGCTGAAGCGATTGAAGATGTAAGAACGCTTGCAACAGAGGTAAATAGTAGGGCAGAAGCATCAGCATCACAAACTAAAGAGATTCTACATAATTTATCGACAACAACAAAAGCCATTGAAACATTAGTGAATAGTATTCAACAAATTGCGACAGGCAATAATGAGGCATTAAAAAGCATTCATGCGCTAGAAGAGAATGCTGGACAGGTAGAACGAATAATTAGCTTAGTTGGTGACATTGCAGCACAAACCAATCTGTTGGCACTAAACGCCTCTATAGAAGCTGCTCGTGCAGGAGAACATGGAAAAGGCTTTGCAGTAGTAGCTGAAGAAGTCCGTGGTTTGGCTGATGAAAGTGCAAAAGCAGTGCAAGGAATTACAGCTTTAATTCAAACCATGCAGCAAAACGTAGAGGTAGTTGTGAAACAAATGAACGAACAAGTTGCCTTTGCAACAAAGGAAGCCGATCGAGTGTCTGAAACAACGACAGCAGTAGAAAATATGGCTTCGAATGTACATGAAATGGCAACATCAATTGTTGAGATTTCTTCTTTAATTGAACAGCAAATGCATAATATTGAAACGACAGCTCGACAATCACAGGAAGTTGCTGCCATTGCGGAACAAACGTCAGCAGGTGCACAGGAAGTTCGTAGTGCTGCTGAAGAGCAAGCCTATGCAATTGAACAAGTCGAGCATCTGGCTCAAAGTTTGAAAAAGCAATCGGAAGCATTGCATAAAATGATCCAACAATTTGATAGACAAGCATAGTCCTGAAGGTTATACATAAATCCCATGAAAAATCGGATTTATGTATAACCTTTTTTATTAAAGGACAATTTATGTCCACTGTAAGTAAAAAGCTAAAAAAACTTCAGTAGATGGAATATTACAACAAAAGACCATTATCCGAACTTATTAACATGATATTCACATTATCCACAAAAAAATAAGTTTAAAAGTGAATAATTTTATGTTAACATACAATTAATGTTCGTCTTTCGGGAAAAATCAACGTAAAAACATAAGAAAAATCGTGTTATTCTTCAGAAAGAAGTGGTACACTAAGGTTGACTATAATTCGAAAAGAGGGAACCCAGTGAGAATAGCAATTTCTTCTGATCACGGAGGCAATAACTTACGTCGTGAGATTATGCAGCTATTAGATGAACTTCAAATTAGCTACGAAGATTTTGGTCCACAATCTGCGGATTCAGTAGACTATCCAGACTATGCAAAACCTGTATCTGAGGGTGTTGCTAACGGAGAATTTGATAAAGGCATTTTAATTTGTGGCACAGGAATTGGTATGTCCATTGCCGCTAATAAGGTCAAGGGTATACGTTGTGCATTAGTACATGATGTATTTAGTGCCAAGGCAACGCGTTGCCATAATGATTCAAATATTTTAGCAATGGGCGAACGTGTAATTGGCCCTGGCCTTGCACGTGAAATCGTACAAGCATGGCTAGAAACCGATTTTGAAGGTGGCCGCCATGTACGCCGTATTGAAAAAATTACTGAACTAGAGCAATAATAGTTTTGTTATTCCATATATGGCATTCGTATAGGATGTCATATATGGCATGATTTTAATGGATATAGATGAAGGAGCTGAGCTTAATGGTTGTAAAACAAATACGAACACATTTGACTCAGTTACTCAGTGAATTTGAAGAGCAAGTAACATTACGACCCCATACAATTTTTGTAATAGGGTGCTCTACATCTGAAGTGATTGGTCAGAAAATTGGCACAGCGGGAGCATTGGAGATAGCAGAAGCCATTTTTGAGCCGTTACAAGAATTTGCAGCAAAGCATCAATTGCTTTTAGCATTCCAAGGTTGTGAGCATATAAATCGCGCCATTACTATGGAAGCATCCACAGCTGAAAAATTTGGCTATGATCCAGTAGCGGTTGTCCCAGTACGTACGGCAGGCGGCTCAATGTCAGCATATGCCTATACGCAATTTGATAAACCAGTGATTGTTGAAACAATACAGGCACATGCAGGTATTGATATTGGACAAACATTAATCGGTATGCATTTGAAAGCAGTAGCTGTACCTGTTCGAACATCGGTAAAAATGGTAGGAGAAGCTGTTGTGACGATTGCAACAACACGTCCTAAGCTAATTGGCGGAGAACGTGCAGTATATAAATAATTACCACCCTATTTAGTGGTAGAGATGAATAACGATACTTTAGGAGGCTTTTTCAAACATGGCATATGAAAAATTAGCAGTACAAGACAAAGCAGTACTAGATGGAATTCTTGCAGAAAAAACACGTCAGCAAGCAAATATTGAATTGATTGCATCAGAAAACTTTGTATCCGAAGCAGTGATGGAAGCGCAAGGATCGGTACTGACAAATAAATACGCTGAAGGTTATCCTGGTAAACGCTATTATGGTGGCTGTGAGCATGTAGACGTAGTAGAAGACATTGCACGTGATCGTGTAAAAGAACTCTTCGGAGCAGAATATGCAAATGTGCAACCACACTCAGGTGCACAAGCAAACATGGCTGTTTACCATACGATTCTAGAACCAGGTGACACAGTTCTGGGTATGAACCTTTCGCATGGTGGTCACTTAACACATGGTTCTCCAGTAAACTTCTCTGGTATTCTATATAATTTTGTAGAGTATGGTGTAACACAAGATACACAAGTGATTGATTATGAAGATGTACGACAAAAGGCTTTAGAGCATAAACCGAAACTGATTGTTGCTGGTGCATCTGCTTATCCACGTGAAATTGACTTCTCTAAATTCCGTGAAATTGCAGACGAAGTCGGAGCCTATTTCATGGTGGATATGGCACACATTGCTGGACTTGTAGCTGCTGGCGAACATCAATCACCAGTGCCATATGCTGATTTTGTTACATCAACTACACATAAAACATTACGTGGACCACGTGGTGGATTAATTCTTGCTTCAAAAGAATGGGAGCAAAAACTAAATAAATCTGTATTCCCAGGCATTCAAGGTGGCCCATTAATGCATGTTATTGCTGCAAAAGCTGTAGCATTTGGAGAAGCTTTACAACCAGAATTTAAAGACTATGCAAAACAAATTAAAGCCAATGCAAAGGCATTAGCAGAAGTATTAATTGCTGAGGGTGTTGAAATTGTTTCTGGTGGTACAGATAACCATTTATTACTGCTAAATGTTAAATCTCTTGGTTTAACAGGTAAAGTAGCAGAGCACGCACTAGATGAAGTAGGTATTACAACAAATAAAAATACAATCCCTTACGATACTGAATCTCCATTTGTCACTTCTGGAATTCGTATTGGTACTCCAGCGGTCACTTCTCGTGGCTTTAAAGAGGAAGATATGAAAGAAGTAGGAGCAATTATAGCGGCTGTTCTTAAAAGCCCTGAAGATGAGGCAGTTAAAGCAGATGCAAAAGATCGTGTGAAGGCATTAACTGATAAGCATCCACTATATGTATAATCAATAGAATAATAGCTGTATTTAAAGTACAAAATTTACTTTAAATACAGCTTTTTATTTTGGAAATGGAGGATTAAACTGTAAAAAACATCTTTTTTCTAATAAAGTAGAATAATCATCTTATTTTTGAATAAATTTACATAAAAACGGTATAAAGGGATATATTATAGTAGGCAGAGGACAGATAGTGTCCTAGAAAAGAAGTTTTTTTTAATAAAAGTGAAAATTTAATTAAATTTTATGTACAATGGAAATGAGATGAAGTGATAGAAAAGGAGGGGTTGGATGGTCACTAAATCGTTAAACACAGATTATGATGTATTATTAAACAGCATTCGCAAATTAGGTAATAATTCGAAAGAAAGCTACGTTATTTTTGATGCGACGAAGCATCATTACATAGTAGAGTGTAATGATTCTTTTTGTATGCTTACTAATGCTGCACGTTCACAAATTCTAAATACTGATTATTTTTCATGGCTATCAATGGACGAAAAAATGACAACCATTGAAATGATTAAAGAAAAAATACATAACGGCATAATGGTGCAGGCGAAGCTATATCATAATGGCATCGATAAACCTCCCTTTTGGGCAGAAATACAAGCATTACCTTTTTGCAATGAGGCAAATGTAACCCAATTTGTTTTAGTATTTGTGAAGGATGTTACATATTATCATACGGAAGACTTCTTAATGCGTTTAGAAAATGATATGTACAGGGCAATTGAGAAGGAGTTTACTTTTGAGCAAAAGATGAAGCTTATTTGTCAAGGCCTCGATGAATTTTTCATGCCAAATATTGCAAGTATGGTGCTTATAAAAACAGAAGTAAACCAATTACAAGTTTTCATAGGAGATAATCAAACAGAGAGCGTACCAAAATGTTGTACAAACAATGATTTCTTTAATAAGGTCATGCAATCAGAAACGTCTACTTTCATAGAAAATTTAGATGAAGTGAATATTCCTAAAGAACATAAGCAATATGCTTCGCTAGCTAAAAAGCCGCATGGATGGTTTATCCCTATACGTAATCAACAGCGGCAAGTAATAGGTGTTTTCTCGATATTTAGCCAAAAAACACAAAGTGACCAAATGCTTAAAAGTATGTTTCGAAAAATGGGTGCTCTTGTTGCATTGGCTTATTCATATGCAAGGACGCAGAAAAAAATTTGGGATTTAGCCTATACAGACATTACAACAGGTCTGCCTAATCGTCACAGCTTTGTTAATACGATTGAAAGGGAAGTCCAGCAGGGGCAAAGCGGCTTTATTAAAATATTAAAACCTAGTGAATTTCATCAAGTAGTTGAATTATATGGCCGTGAAATTGGTGATGAACTTTTAAGACAACTTGCCAAACGTCTTGAGCAAGACAAGTCAGAAAGTAATGAGTATGTTGCTAGATTCACTAGCTCTAGTTTGATTATGACTACAATGTCACTTCATGAAGATTTGAATGATTATGAGATGAGAATAAAAGAAACGATTCGCCAGCCTTTTATTATAGGAGGAAAGCAAATCTATATTACATTAAAAACAGGCATTGCTTCCTATAATGATGACATAAATATTAATGATGCGATTCGTTTTGCAGATAATGCGTTATCCTTTGCAATCGATAGGCCAGGCACACATACTGAAATATTTACAACAGAGAAAAATGATGTGCTTGTACAGAAGATGACGGTTTTAAATCATTTGTCAGAAGCCATCAAAAATAAAGAAATAACAGTCCACTTACAGCCTAAAGTAGATTTACGCAATGGGGAAATTCAAAGTATTGAAGCACTTGCAAGATGGATTTCTCCAAAATTGGGTTTTGTTTCGCCGGCAGTCTTTATTCCAGTAGCTGAGAGTGCTGGTAAGGTTCGAGAAATTGATGTGCTTATTTTAGAGACGGTACTCTCATGGCTTTCAGAACGACAACGCCTGGGAAGGAAATTAGTGAAAATAGCTGTCAATATTTCACCTGACCATTTTTACTACACGCACTTTGTTCAGGATACACTGAAACTTGTGCGGAAGTATAATATTGACCCTAGCTATATTATCTTAGAGGTGACAGAAAATATTGGTTTAGTAGATTTCCAATCAGCCTATAAGATCATTCAAGAGCTGAAGAGCTATGGCTTTAAAACATCCGTAGATGATTTTGGAACAGGCTTTTCTTCATTAAGCTATTTACAACAACTACCGTTTGCTGAACTAAAGATTGATCGTAGCTTCATCAATGCTATTGAAGATCCAGCAACACTTGCTATTGTTCGCTCTATCATTCAGTTAGCATTAAATTTAGGGATGATTTCAGTGGCAGAGGGTATAGAGACAGAGGAACAGGTTGAGATTCTACGTGCGCTAGGATGCACAGTAGGACAAGGATACTTCTATTTCAAGCCAATGCCAATTGAACAATTAGATATAATCCTTGATCAATAACTTAGTTTTGACAAAAGGATAGATGATAAATGGAGTTGTCCTAAATTTATTTTTGAGGCGACTCCTTTTTTCTGTTATACTAGTTGAGATAAAAATGAATCCGAACGGTGAGGAGAGAATCCCTTTGAGCAAAGTCTATGTATTTGATCATCCACTAATCCAACACAAATTAACTTATATTCGCGACAAGAATACAGGAACAAAAGAATTTCGTGAGCTAGTAGACGAAGTGGCAACACTAATGGCATTTGAAATTACACGTGATATGCCAGTAGAGGAAATTGAAATTGAAACACCTGTAACAATTGCAAAAACAAAAGTACTTTCTGGTAAAAAACTTGCAATCGTACCGATTTTACGTGCAGGTATCGGTATGGTAGATGGCGTATTAAAGCTTATCCCTGCTGCAAAAGTTGGTCATATTGGTCTTTACCGTGATCCAGAAACATTAAAACCAGTTGAATATTACGCAAAACTTCCTGCAGATGTTGAAGAACGTGATTTCATCATTGTAGATCCAATGCTTGCAACTGGTGGTTCTGCAGTGGAGGCAATTCATTCACTGAAAAAACGTGGAGCTAAAAACATTAAATTCATGTGCTTAATCGCTGCACCAGAGGGTGTGAAAGCTATTCAAGAAGAACATTCGGATGTAGATATTTACATTGCTGCACTTGATGAAAAATTAAACGACCATGGTTATATTGTACCAGGCTTAGGTGATGCCGGAGACCGTCTATTCGGTACAAAATAAAAATCCATACATGAAATTTCCTCATTTAGGAAACTAATAATTTGTGAAAGCGTCCTTCAAATTGAAGGGCGTTTCATAGTATGTGTAGGTAAGTAATCCCTCATCAACAGGAGATTGATCTTACTATACAATAACAAAAAGGACGGTGCAGATCGTTTTGACAAAGAAATGGAAAGTAATGACGATTTTTGGTACAAGACCAGAAGCAATTAAAATGGCTCCTCTTGTTTTGGAGTTACAAAAGTATCCTAAGCAAATAGAATCTATTGTAACTGTAACAGCACAGCATCGCCAAATGCTCGATCAAGTATTAGAGACGTTTAGTATTACACCAAACTATGACTTAAATATAATGAAGGATCGCCAAACATTAATTGATGTAACGACAAACGCATTACAGGGTTTAGATAAAGTAATGAAGGAAGCACAACCAGATATCGTTTTGGTACATGGTGATACAGCAACGACTTTCATTGCAAGCCTCGCTGCGTTCTATAACCAAATTGCTATAGGACATGTAGAAGCGGGACTTCGAACATGGAACAAATATTCACCATATCCAGAGGAAATGAATCGCCAACTAACAGGCGTGATGGCAGATTTACATTTTGCGCCAACTGAAGTATCTAAAAAGAATCTTTTAGATGAGAACAAAAATCCAGCGACGATTTTTGTTACAGGTAATACAGCAATAGACGCATTAGCAACAACAGTCAGTGAACACTACACGCATCCTGTATTAGATAAAATTGGCGAGGATCGCATGATTTTATTAACGGCACATCGTCGTGAAAATCTTGGTGAACCAATGCGCCATATGTTTAAAGCGATCACCAGAATACTCGCAGAACATGAGGATGTTCAAGTTGTTTATCCAGTTCATATGAATCCGGCTGTAAGAGAAATTGCTAATGAAATTTTAGGGAATAATAAACGAGTGCATTTAATTGAGCCTCTTGAAGTATTTGATTTCCATAACTTTGCGGCTAATTCATATATGATCTTAACGGATTCAGGCGGTGTACAAGAAGAGGCACCTTCATTAGGAAAGCCAGTGCTTGTTCTTAGAGATACGACAGAACGTCCAGAGGGGATTGCAGCAGGAACATTAAAGCTAGCAGGAACAGAAGAGGAAACAATTTACGCCTTAGCAAAGGAATTACTAACAGATAATAATGCCTATGAAGCAATGGCTAAAGCATCAAATCCATATGGAGATGGACATGCATCTAAGCGTATTGTTGAAGCATTGCTAGGATTTTTGCAAAAAACTAATTAAAATACTATATTTTATATTAAAAATAAGTCTAATGTACCTGTTGAAATGGGTAAGCTAATTTACGAGCATAATCTTGTCGTAAATTAGCTTTTTTTATGCGTGAGAAGGTTGAGAAATTTTGAAACTATGAAATTTCATACACAAATTTGTCAACAATTTGACAAGAGTATAGAGGCTGTGAAGTTTTTCTCCTTTACCAATTGACTTCAAATATCACCTATTGTATGCTTACAAAGGGTAAGAATGATAAGGGTTTCTGTTCATAAATAGGACGTTGAAACACTTGTTATATCAACTTTCTACTAAATTGACAGTTCAAAATAAGACTGTCGATTTGCAACGTTTTGTGCGTTTCGGTTTTTACCGAGTCGGTAAGGGGTGTAAGTTATTTTTTTGGGCATTTACACCTGTAATTGAAATGACTCTCCCATTACTATTCCGCTGTGAGTAGTGCTTTTCACTGCTCTTTTCTGATTTCACATAGTGGTCAGCAAACGTTTTCATTACTCGAAAAAATGATTCAGGAGATTACAACCAATGCTAGATTTGCATCACATTTTTGCTGTGCAGAAGAGGGCGTTATTTTTTTTGCTTGCACTCTGCGCATTAGGCTGGGGATTTACCCCCTATCAAACTGTTTTTGCGGGCATCGCAGTCGGTGCATTCTTTGGTACGTATAATTTTTGGATTTTAGTTCGGCGTATGGAGAAGTTTGACAGATCCATTAGTGAAGGGAAGAAAATAGGCTCACTTGGTACAGCGCTTCGCTTTGGATCAGGTGTTGCGGCAGTCGCAATAGCCATTTCGTTGCCAAACTATTTTCACTTAATTAGCACGGTTATAGGGCTAATGATTCCGTACGTTTTTCTCTTTGTCGAGAGAATTGTGTCACATGTAAGGAACCGCTAATGTGCTTTAAATTAGAAAGAGAGGTGAAAAATAACAATGAATCATGAAGCTCCGTTACTAGAAGTCGGTTTTTTAACATTTAACTTATCAACAGTTATGATGTTACTAGTTGCAGCAATTATCGTATTTTTAATTGCCTTTATTTCAACTAGAAGCCTAAAGTTAAAACCTACTGGTATGCAAAACTTTATGGAATGGATTATGGATTTCGTTAAGAATATCATTAAAAGCAACATGGATTGGAAAACTGGTGGTCGATTCCACGTTCTAGGTATCACACTAATTATGTTTATCGCAGTATCTAACTTACTAGGTCTTCCTTTCTCAATTGTCTATGGGCATGAGCTATGGTGGAAATCACCAACAGCTGACCCTACAGTAACGATGACATTAGCAGCAATGATATTAGTCTTAACGCATTTCTATGGTGTAAAAATGAAGGGTACAGGTCATTATGTTGGTACGTTCTTCAAACCAATGTCATTCATGTTCCCACTTAAAATAGTAGAAGAATTTGCAAACACATTAACATTAGGTTTACGTCTTTACGGTAACATTTACGCGGGTGAGATTTTACTTGGCTTACTTGCAGGTTTAGCATCATCAGGTGCTGTGGGATTCATCGGGGCAATCGTTCCAATGATGGCATGGCAAGGTTTCTCAATTTTCATCGGCTTTATCCAAGCCTTTATCTTCACAATGTTAACAATGGTTTACATGGCTCATAAAGTGAGCGATGACCATTAATATAAAGCATATACCCTATGCTTGAACAACAAAAACAAACAATTCCAAGGAGGAAATTTTCAAATGACAGGTTCATTAGGTTTATTAGCAGCAGCAATCGCAATCGGTTTAGGTGCACTTGGTGCAGGTATTGGTAACGGTCTTATTGTATCAAAAACAGTAGAAGGTATCGCTCGTCAACCAGAAGCTCGTGGCGTTCTTCAAACTACAATGTTCATCGGGGTTGCATTAGTTGAGGCCCTACCGATCATCGCAGTC